>Ga0334898_1001430_pt1 | contig 26534 bp, 21 predicted proteins | sample GraSluR3_MG_10_FD_207228 | JGI IMG/M metagenome (GOLD analysis project Ga0334898, IMG submission 207228) | Sludge microbial communities from methane-producing bioreactor in Wageningen University, Netherlands - Granular Sludge_3_08-R3 | ecosystem: Engineered > Bioreactor > Anaerobic >... | reverse complement strand
TACTCCTCACTTTGGTTAAAAGGCTCAAAAACATTTCCAATATTTTCTGTTTTTATACCTATACCCGAATCAGCTATTGAAAAAATCACCTTATAATAAATATTATTTTCTTCTTCGAAAATTTCTAATAAACTAGCTTCGATTTTAATAAAACCTTTTTCTGTATATTTTATAGAATTATTAATCAATTTTTCTATAATTCCACAAATTTTTTCTTCATCACTAATAAAACATTTTTTTAATTTTGAATCATAAGAAAAAATAAAATCTAAATTTTTTTCTTTTATTTCAGATTCAAACCTCTTAACTATTTTATCAAAAAAAGTCTCAAAATTAAAAGTAGTTTCGTTTAATTCCATTTTTCCATTTTCAATATCTGAAAGATTCAATAAATTCTCAATTATAGGAAGTAATCTTTTACCAGAATCTAAAACTATATTAAAATATTCATCTTTTTCCTGAGCCACTTCACATTTTTTACCAAGTTCAGACCCTGAAATTATACCTATAAGAGGCGTTCTTAATTCATGACTCACTTTTGAAATCAAAACATTTTTTGCTTCATAAGCTTTTTTTAATTCTTCATTATTCTTTTTTATTTCCCATTCTCTTCGCTTTAAATTATTTGCTATTTTTATATATTTATTCAATATTTCTATTATCTCAAAATATTTTATACTTTTTTCACTTATATTATAATTACCTTCAGAAATTTTATCCATAATTTCAAACAAATTATTTATTGAATTTTTTAATACTTTTCTCATTATAAAATTAACAATAATTATTATTGTCAAAATTGTAATAATCCATATTAATAATGACAAAACAAAAACATAATTAAAACTTGATGTATATTCTTCTAAAGTAAATTTTATATACAATTTTCCTAAATAAAAATTTTGATAATAAATATCAGTAGATTTAATTATATGATTTTTTGAATCAAAATGTTTTTTCGAATTTTTAGAGAACTCATATATTATCTCATCACTTGAATTATTAATTGATATTTCTAAAACATTTGGATTATTGGAAAAAGTTTCTCCAATTTTTGTCACGCTTAAATTATCAATTGTCCATAATGGTAAAATTAAAATTTCAGAAATTTCTTCAAAACTCGAGTTTATATCTCCTCTAACTTTTTCAATAGTAAAAGAGTAAAATCTTCTATTTTCAAAAAATATTATTATCAGCAACATAACAGTAATAACTGATACAAGAATAACAGAAATATAAGATGTAATAGACTTTTTAATTTTAATCAACTCCTAAATTTTTTTAAGTTTCAAAAACATTATTATTTATGACTTTGAAATTAATTAAAGATTAAATTATTTTAATAAATTATACCATAATTACAATAAATTTAAAAGTATTTTTTTTAATTTTAGAATTTTGAATTTTATATTTGAAATGTTATAATTAAATATATATAAAGTTTCTTTTATCATTTTTTTTTAAAATAAGGAGGGGAAAAATGTTTAAAACTATTTCTTCAAAATTTTTGATTCCCACAGTTATTGCTTTAACAATTTTCACTGTATTCATGTTAATTTTTACTTATTTCAGTACTTATAATGCTCTTTTAGACGAGAGGAAAAAAGCTGTTACAGATCTCGTTGATTTTACTTACGGATTAATAGAATCTTTTGATCAAAGAATAAAAGAAGGGGAATTAACTTTAATACAAGCACAAAATGAAGTTCGAAAAATCATTCCAAATATGCTTTACGAAGGCGACAATTACATTTTTGGTTATGATATGCAAGGAAACATTATCCTGGATTTGTCAGTTAAAACTTAAAAATCGGGGTCACGAAACGGAAAAATGCAGGTTTTGGAACAAATTTCATAGATTTTGGAAAAAACATGTAGTGGAATTATTATGTTGATTAATAATTTATCATACAATTATATACTTGACTTTTATACCTTTTTTATTGTATAATAGTAGTGTAATTACTATTATAAGGAGGTATTTTTATGTTTTTGAAAATTGTTAAACGTAATTGTGGAGATTATTTAAATCTTGCCGAAAATTATAGAGTTAATGGTAAAGTGGTTCAAAAACATATAGCTTCTTTAGGTAAAGTAGATAAAAAACGTAAAGCTGAAATTTCTAGATTAGTATGTAAATTAAATAAGATATTTGAATTAGATGAAATAAATGATTTGTCTGATTTAAAAGAAGAGAGCAGAAAAAATTATGGAGTAAATTTAGTAATAAATGAATTATTTAAAATGTATGAAATGGAAGGTTTTTTTAAAAGTATATTGAAAAATAAAAAAATAAGATATGATTTTTTAGAAACGATAAAATTAATGGTAATGAATAGATTTGTAGACCCTAAAAGCAAATTAAATTTATTTGAAAATAAAAATTATTACACAAATCACGAAATAGATTTAAATAATTTATATAGAAGTTTAGATATATTAGAAGAAAACAAAGATGAATTAGAAAAACATCTTTTTAATATGAGAAAAAGTTTGTTTAATCATAAGGTAGATGTAGTATTTTATGATGTGACTACATTAGCATTTGAGAGCCAAACAATAAACAAATTATTAAATTTAGGGTATTCAAAAGATAAGAAATTTAATGAATCACAAATAGTTTTAGGGATGTCAATAGACAAAGAAGGTTTGCCAGTAAGCTTTAACATATTTGAAGGAAATAAGTATGAAGGTCATACATTAGAAAAGGCAATAGAAGATATGAAAATAAAATATTCAATAGATAAAGTGGTAATAGTAGCAGATAGAGGGATGTTGTCAGAAAATAATTTAAAACTGATAGAAGAATCTGGATATGAATATATAGTAGGAAGAAGTATAAAAAAAATAACTCAAGATACAAAAGAAGAGATGTTTGAAGAATCTGGATATGAAAAAATAGTAAATGAAAATGGTGAAATAAAATATAAGGCAAAAGAAACGATTTACAAAGGGAATAAACTAATAATAGCCTATTCAAAAGAAAGAGCGAAAAAAGATAAAAAAGATCGAGAGAGGTTAATAGAAAAAGCGAAAAAAATGATAAAAAATAATAGTTTAAAAGCAACAACCAAAAGAGGAGCTGGAAAATACTTAAAATCGGAAGTTGAAGTAAAGGAATTAGATTTGGAAAAAATAAAAGAAGATGAAATTTATGATGGTTATTATGGATTAATAACAAACACAACAAATTTAAGTCCAAAAGAAATAATAGAACAATACCATGAATTATGGAAAGTAGAAGAAAGTTTTAGAACAATAAAATCATTTTTAGAAACAAGACCGATGTACCATAGTTCTGAAGAAAGGATATCAGGACACATGGTTATGTGTTATCTGTCGCACGTAATGCTAAAAACGTTAGAACTAAAGTTAAAACAAAAAAATATAAATTATTCACATGAAAAAATAAGAGACGCATTAAAATCGTTAGAGTATTCAGAAATAAAATATGGAGATGAAAAATTTGCGTTAAGAGCGAAAACAGAAGATATGGCAAAAAAAATACTAGATGTATTAGAAATAAAAGAACCTTCATCGTTTATGCCGTTGAAAACATTCAATAAAAAAATAGAAAAAGCTTAAAATGCTTATTTAGAGAAGATAAAAGAAGTTTGTAGTGGAAAAGGTGTTTTTTAACACCAACTTGTTTTTGCTTTATAATAAGCATTTTATTAGTTTTTCATTTTTCCAACTGACAAATCCAGGAAAAATTTTAATTTTATTTATTATATTATAACATTGATATATTAAGTTTTTCAAATTTTAGTCGATAATTTATAAAATGAAAGGGGGAATATACCATGGATATTAATAGAGTGAATGAAAATACGGCAAAATTGCAAAAGTCAGAAAGTGTAAGAAATATAAAAAATAATAAAGAATCTAATGAAAAAAAGAGTGAAAAAGTAAAAGAGGTTCCGAGAAAACCATTTAGAAAAAATAATGAAAGTGTAAATAAAGATTATGAAGAAAAAAATCAAAATCATTTGAGAAGCGGAGCAGAAGATTTAATAGATGCAATTCAAAAATCTAATAAAGAGTTGAATCTTAAAGATGTAAGTTTTGAATTTGACGTTCATGAAAAAACAAAAAGGGTTCAAGTAAAAATAATAGATAATAAAACAGAGGAAGTAATAAAAGAAATACCGCCAGAAGAAATTCTTGATATGGTAGCAAAAATGTGGGAAATTGCGGGCATATTTGTTGATGAACAAAGATAATAAATTATATAAAAAACACCGGATTTCCGGTGTTTTTTATGTTAGTTTGAAAAAGCATTATAAAGATAATTTTGTTGAGAATTCATTTCAGCAAGTGCTTTTTCCATGGCAGTAAATTGTTTAATATAAGAAGCTTCTTTCGATTCTAAAAGTCTTAATTGATTTGCCATGCTATCAGTCTCTCTGCGCATTTGAGTAGCTAAACTACCGTTTGGATCAGCTATTTTACCGATTGTACCACCAAATTTTACTAAGTCATAAGAATAATTTCTAAAACTTGTAGCAAATCCAAATTTATTATTAGCAGTATCATTTAGGGAAAATAAATCCCATAATCCCTTAGGATTTTCTTCTATTACTTTTAGTAATTTATCCTCATCAACAGATAAGAGACCTTTCATTGCCCTTGAATAATCTCCGTATGTATCTCCTGAAGTTATTCCTACTTCTACAAGACTTGAATAATCCATGTTAGCATTTTTTACAGGGGTATATGCAATGCTTTTTAATTTATCAATTATATTTTTTAAATTTTTATCGCCTCTCATCACTCCCTGCATTTTTTCTTCATCAGAAAAATCTTCTCGATTTTCTTTTCCTGTATAGTCTTTTTCAGTATATTTTTCTGTAAGATATTCCATCAGTTCATTATATTCATTTACAAAATTCTTAACGTTTTCAAGAATAGCATCAGAATCTTTTTTTACCTCGATTTTTATAAAATCTGAAGAAGTAGTTAGAGCTTCTATAGAAACTCCCTTATAAGTAAAAGTATTATCCCAAGACTCTAATGTTGTTAAAACAGTTGAAGCATTTCCAGATATTTGAATTTGAGCTTTTTCTCCCGGATCTAAAGAATAACTGTAAGAATCATCTTCGTTTCTTAAACCTAAAACTTTTAAAGATTCCAAACTACCAGTTACAGCTAAAACTTCTGGTCCGGCAGCTTTATTTTCAATTAGAAATTTGCCATCATTATCTATACTTGCATAAACATTAGCATTTTTATTAGAATTAATTTTATCAATTAAAGAATTTACAGTATCTGTTTCAGAAATAGATATTTTTTGACCGTTTATAGTTATATGTTCATTTTCCCAAGTAGAACTACCAGAAATATTTTTTAATGATTCAGAAAATATTTTTTCTATACTTTCCATCACAATTTTTGTTTCGCCTTCAATTGATCGTAACTCTGCTTTTCCTATACTGAAAAGAGCATCTAAATCAGTTTCTCTAGCTTCAGTATTTATAGTGATATTTGATAAATTTTCCCCGCCAATTATTTTTAGTTTTCCATCATTGTAATTTACTGATTCTATCAATTCAGATAACTTTGCAGAAGCATCTGCAACAGCATTACCTTCATCATCAGTAAGTGTGAAATCGCCAGTGCCATTTAATTTGCTTATGAGATCATCTATAGTATCATCAGAAGCTGTGGTAATAGTTAAATTAAATATATCTCCGTTTTTATCTTTTAAAGTGAATCCATAATCCCCATCAATAATAAAAACACCTGCAGATCTATCTTGAGAAATTTCTCCTAATGTAGTATTTCCATCATAAATATCTTCAGCAATTTTTAGATCATTAGTAGCGGTTAAAGAAGTTGAAGAAGATTGTTGAACAACTTTAACATAAAAATCTTGTACAGTAGCATTAGCATCAGCAGAAACAGATAATATTGATTCATTTGCAGAAGAAGCCGTGTTAGGAGAAAAATTCTTCATGTATCTAAAATCATTCGCAAGATTTCTAAAAGAATTTAATTTTTCTTTAGCTTCCCCCCACACTTTTTGTTGCCATTGCATTTTTTCAATATTTTCAATAGTTTTTTCTAATCTTGTACTTTCATTTTTCATTAATTTTTCTATTATTGATTGTGTATCCCAACCAGAATACATTCCATTCATTTGAAGACCATTTCCATACATTGACATTATTTTTCACTCCTTTCATTTCAAATTTAAATTCTTCATAATAATATCGGATATTTTAAGAGATACTTTAAGCATTTATTTTTTTAATAGTTTATTAAAATTAGATGTGATATAATTATAATATAAAACATTAAAAATATATAAAATTAATGATAAAGATCGGAGGTATAAATATGTTAAAAGAATCTTATGAAAAATTTAATTTGTGGGCTGAAAAAGCTGATGAGTCTATAAAAAAAGAGCTGATAGAAATTAAAGATGACGAGAAAGAAATAATAGAAAGATTTCATAAGAATCTTGAATTTGGGACTGGAGGAATGAGAGGTAAAATAGGTGCAGGAACTAATAGAATAAACGTTCATAATGTGGCGAGAGTTTCTCAAGCTTTTTCAAATTACTTAAAAAAACAGAAAGACTTTCCTTCTATTGTAATTGCGTATGATAATAGACACTTTTCAAAAAAATTTGCAGAAGTTGCTGCAGAAGTATTCGCAGCGAATAATATACAGGTTCATTTATTTAAAGAAAATACAGCTGTTCCAATTCTTTCTTATGCGGTAAGACGATTAGCGGCTGATGGTGGAATTGTTATAACTGCCAGTCATAATCCACCTGAATATAATGGTTACAAAATTTATACTTCAGACGGTAGTCAAGCTATTCCAGAAAAAATAAAATTAATAATTAAAGAATTTGAAAACATTGATTTTTTTGATGGAATAAAAAGAATAGAAGTAAAAAAAGCGAAAGAAACAGAAAAAATATCTTTTGTGGAAAATTCGTTGATAGAAGAATACCTTGACGAAATAGAAAGTTATATAAGATCTTTAAACCCTTTATTAAAAAACAATTTAAAAATAGTCTATTCTTCTTTGCACGGGACTGGATTAAAACCAGTTACAGAGATTCTTAAAAGATTAGGATTTGAAGTTTATGTTGTTAAAGAACAAATGGAATTTGACCCTAATTTTTCAACTGTGAAAAGCCCTAACCCAGAAGATAAGGAAGCTTTTGAGAAAGCTTTAAATCTTGCAGAAGAAAAAAAAGCAGATTTAGTTATAGCAACAGATCCAGATGCTGATAGAATAGGAATTTTTGAAAGAACAGATAAAGGTTATGAAGACTTCAACGGAAATGAAATGGGAATAATGCTTTCAAATTTTATTTTAAATAAAATGAAAGAACATATGTCTTTGCCGGAAAACGGAATAATAATCAAAACTATAGTATCTACTGACATGATATATGAAATAGCAAAAGATTATGGAGTTGAAGTTGAGGAAACTTTAACTGGTTTTAAATTTATTGGTGAAAAGATGGAAAAGTATTCAAAATCGAGTCAAAAGAAATATATATTTGGTTTTGAAGAAAGTTATGGATGTCTTGCAAACACTCATGCGAGAGATAAAGATGCCATAATAGCAGCAGCACTTATTGTGAGTTTAGCCTCAGATTTAAAAAATAAAAATAAAAATATAAGAGAATATTTGGAAGAATTAAATAAAAAATATGGATATTATAAAGAGTATTTAATGTCATTTGCCTTTGAGGGAGTTCAGGGCAACAGAAAAATTATTAAAATAATGGATGATTTAAAAAAAGAACCACCAATAAAAATTGGTGATAACAAACTTATAGAAACAATTGATTACAGCAAAGGACATAATAATCTTCCTAAGTCAGATGTAATTGAGTTGAGATATGGAAAAATAAAACTTATTGTTAGAGGTTCTGGAACAGAACCGAAAATAAAATTTTATATACTTGTTAAAGGTGAAAATTCTGAAGAATCAAAAACATTGATTTCTTTAGGAGAAGATACCGTTTCAAATATTGTTCAAGGATAAAAAGGAGAAATTATGGAATTTAAAGCGATATTATTTTCTCAAAGTGGAGATTATTATTCTACAAATAAGTTCGAACATAAAAGTTACGATTCTATTGTAATAAAAAATTTTTCACCCACAACTTTTGATAGTGTGGGATATGTTGGTTATTTTTTAGTAGAAGAAAAAGATAATTTTATTTCAGGAATAAGACGATATTTAAAACCAGATTTAAGAAGTAAAGTTAATTTTAAATTGATTTACGTAGATCACATTACTGATGATTTGAGAGAATTATACGGGGATTATATAGAAATTATTTCTGAATATATAGGACTGAAAAAAATTGTGACCTCTTTTAATAAACTGATTGAAAATAAAGACGTAATAAATAATTTTAATATCTGGTTAGAAAATATAATAAAAGATGTGGAGTTATCTAAAAGAGATATGGTAGCACAATATGTTACAAAATTTGCTAATATATACGTTATAAGGATATATGAAAGGCTTTATGGAAAAAACATAGATCTTTTAAAAAGTCATGAATCTGAAATAGTTTATAAAATATTAGAAACATCGTTATTTCAAAAAATAAATTAAATGTTGTGTTGAGCAGGTTTAAAATAGAAAGATGGATAAGAAGTGGAGGTTTTATATTTGAGAATGGTAGCAACAGAAGTAGTATATGACGGAACAAATTTTTATGGTTATCAAGGTCAAAGAAACGTCAGAACAATTCAAGGAGAATATGAAGATGCATTAAAAAAAATTTTTAAACAACAAGTTATAAGTTTTGGTGCAGGAAGAACAGATACAGGTGTGCATGCTCAAGGACAGATAATAGCTTTTAAAGTTCCTAACGATAATATAAAAATTGAAAATATAAAAGATGCATTGAATGCAATTTTACCAGATGACATATATGTAAAAAAAGTTTGGGAGGTTGATAGCAGTTTTAGCCCTAGATTTCAAGCAAAAAAAAGAATTTATCATTATTTTATATATACAAAAAAAGATCCCGACATATTTTTAAGAAACCGTGCATGGTGGTTTCCTTATGATCTGGATGTAGAAAAAATGAGAAAAGCATCAAAATACTTTGAAGGTGAACAGGATTTTTCAAGTTTTAAAACAGGAACAGATGAAAGAAACCCTATAAGAAACATACATAGAATAAGAGTAATAAGATTAAGCAACAAACTAATTCTAATAAGAGTTGAAGGGCATTCTTTTTTAAGAAGAATGGTTAGAAATATAGTTGGATCTTTAGTAAAGGTGGGAACTAACACGTGGGAACCAGAAAAAATTCAAGAGATACTATCAGCAAAAGACAGATCCAAAGCACCAGCTTCGGCCCCGGCAGAAGGATTATATTTTTATTCTGTTTTATTTTAACATTTGCTATAAATATATTTTCAATAGAACAAATAGGACTTGTTTATAAAGGTCCTATGGATTTTTTTACAGAAATTACATATAGTTTATATAAATATGTTGATGTGAAGATTCCACCTGGACCAGACGAAGAAATTTTAAGAATAAACTATGAGGACAACTTTTTTCATATAAGATTTAAAAATAGTTATTATGAATCGAATTTAGAAAATTTAGATAAAACTTTTTCAGAAATTTTTGAAACATATCCAAGAAGTATTTTTATAGTGCCTAATAATTTTACTATAAAAACAGAAGAAATTGATAGAACATCTGCATTTTTATCTTGGAATAAAGAAATAACACTACCTTTAAAAAAAGACGGAATAGTATATACTTATACTTTTACTCCGCCTATAGGAGAAAGAATAATAAACATACCTTATAGAACTATAGAACTTAAAATTCAAGGAAGCACTGAAAAAATTATATTAAACGGTATAGAAGTTTTAGTGCCTCAAACTTTAATAATACCTCCTACAAAACTTGAAATTATAAATCAATTAGAAACTTTTGAAATAGACCTTACATATTATTTTGAAAATGAGTATATATTAGATCTTGAAAAAAAATATATATACAAAACATTACACACCGAAATAATACATGCATATGAAATAGAAAGCGGAATTTTCTTAAAAGGAGTGCCGTATTCAATATGGGTACCGCAAGCTGGAGAACCGATAGTAACTAATTCAAGATTTTATTCTGATTATGGAGATATAGAAAAGAGAGATAGAACTTTTAAAGTTAATGGAGAAATTATTTTTGTTCATGAATATGATGATACATTGTATATGTTTACAAGCAGTGGTCAATTTATTACTATGGGGAAAAAACACATAAACTCGGATTTTGGAAGATCTCCGATGAACATACAATTATTTAATAATTATATTGAAGTTACGACTTTTAAATACGAAACTTATAGAATAAATTATAATGGCGGAATATCAAAACAACCTAGAAAATTTGATATAGAATTTAATTTAACTTTTAATCAATTTAAAGAAAAATATGAAACCAATCTTTATTTTATAGATGTAAAAAAAGATAGAATAGATATTTATTTGAATGAATAAATGAGGTGTTTTTTTGAAAAAAATAAAATTAATGATATTTTTTCTAATTTATTTAACTTTGACATGTTCATCCTACGATACAACAATAAAAATAAAAAGTCTAAAAGCTGTATACGAACAGCTAATTCTTGAAGTTCCTGTTTTAAGGTTTATAGAATCAAAAGAAGGCCTTGGATATAGTTATATTTTTGAAATTTTATCTTATAAACTAAAAAGTTCACAAAATGATATCAAAGATTTAATGAATTCTCCGATAATATTTTATTCTGATAAAAATCATTCTTACCAAAAATTTTTAAATCCTAATTATATAAATCTTTTATCAGAAATGATATTAGAATTTGATGAAATAGTAATCAAAAATGATAACACAGAAATACTACTTAAACTAATCGAAAATATTTTTAGTGTGGAAAAAAACGGAGAAACAAATTTTAAAATAGAAGGTAGGAATTTTGAAATTTTAGAAGAAAACGACATTATTTTTCTAAACAAAATAAAATCAGAACCATCTTTTGATTTTGATGACAATGAAATTATAAAAGGGCAAGTAAAAGGACTTTTTGAGGAAGAAAAATGGAATTTTTATATAACTCAAGAAAACAGAACATTAAAAGGAATATTTGAAACACCTAATAATATGTTCGAAACTTTCAGTATTTTTGATATAAAAAATTTTTCTCAAAATAGGTATTTTGGAGATTTGCTTGAATTTCAAAAAATAACAAAAAATAATTTTTTAGAGTATATAAGAAGATTCCTTCATCCCTTTGATGAAATATCAGATATTTTTATAACTGAATTGACAGATTCAATAGAAAGAGATTCTTTTGTATTAATAACCTCGCAAGACTTAATAAAAATAAAAGAAAGAAGCTATTATGTTTATGCTGCAATCAATTTAAATGAGTTAAGAAGAATATCTCAAGAAAGAAATTTAGAAACCGGAAGAATAGGAACTTATAATTATTTTAAATTAACACATAATAATTATGGTGATGATGTATACATATATGTCGCTTCTAATAATTTTATTTTATCTACAATAGCCCCAAGAAGTATGAACATTTACCTTTCAGAAACACCAAGATTGACAGATCTTGTTCATTACAAGCATATGGATAAAAAAGAAAATCTAAAAAAAGTTGTTATGATAGATCTTGAAGAATTTTTTGCAAAAAAATATTATAGTTCAGTTTTTTCTACATTAACAGTAGAATTTTATGAACAAAAAACCGGCGGAACAAAAATGATATTAAATATTAGATAATAAGGAGAGATAAAAATGTTTTTCGGATTAATAGACAAAAATAAATCATTAATAAAAAAATATCAAAAAATTGTAATAAAAATAAACGAACTTGAAGAAGAAACGAAAAAATTAACAGACGAACAAATGAAATTAAAAACAGAAGAGTTAAAAAAAAGATTGAATGAAGGCGAAACTTTAGATGATATATTACCTGAAGCGTATGCATTAGTAAGAGAAACAGGCCTGAGAGTACTTGGAGAAAGAGCTTATGACGTTCAATTAATAGGAGCTATAGGACTTCATGAATGTAAAATCACTGAAATGAAAACAGGAGAAGGAAAAACACTTACAGCAACATTTCCAATATATTTAAACGCATTAACGGGCAAAAATGTTCAACTTGCGACACATAATGATTATCTTGCAAAAAGAGATGCTGAATGGATGGGCAAAATCTATGAATTTTTAGGATTAACAATTGGATTTATACAAGCGGGAATGGAAAAAGAAGAAAGAAAAAATGCTTACAGATGTAATATAACATATGGAACAGCTAATGAATTTGGATTTGATTATTTAAGAGACAACCTTGTATATGACATTGAAGATAAATGTCAAAAAGAACATTATTTTACAATTGTCGATGAAGCCGATTCTATTTTGATAGACGAAGCGAGAACCCCACTTATAATTTCAGGTCCATCGGATACGCCATCAGAACTTTACAGAAGATTTTCAAGTTTATCTAAAAATTTTGAACAAGAAAAAGACTATACAATAGATGAAAAACAAAAAACAATTTCTTTAACCGAAGAAGGAATAGCAAAAGCAGAAAATTTACTTAATATAGAGAATTTATACGATCCATCGAATATAAAGTTTTTATTTCATCTTTTAAACGCATTAAAAGCAAGAATATTTTTTAAAAACGAAAAAGATTATATAGTACAAGAAGGCGAAATCATAATAGTAGATGATTTTACAGGAAGACTTCTTCAAGGAAGAAGATATTCAGAAGGTCTTCATCAGGCAATAGAAGCTAAAGAAGGAGTGCAAGTAAAACAAGAAAGTGTTACATATGCAACTGTAACTTTTCAAAATTATTTTAGAATGTATAAAAAACTTGCAGGAATGACAGGAACGGCAAAAACAGAAGAAGAAGAATTTAAAACAATATATAACTGTGAAGTTTTAATAGTTCCAACAAACCTTCCAATTGCTAGAACAGATAAAAATGATTTAATCTACAAAACTCAAAAAGAAAAATTCGATGCATTAATAAAAGATATAAAAGAGAAACACTCAAAAGGCCAGCCAATACTTGTAGGTACGACTGCAATAAATACAAGTGAGTTAATAAGCAGTATCTTAAAAAAGCAAGGAATAAAACATGAAGTTTTAAATGCGAAACAACATGAAAGAGAAGCAGAAATAGTAGAAAAAGCGGGACAAAAACACGCAATTACAATAGCTACCAACATGGCGGGTAGGGGAACAGATATAAAACTTGGTGAAGGAGTAAGAGAACTAGGAGGCTTATGTGTTCTTGGTACAGAAAGACATGAAAGTAGAAGAATAGACAATCAGCTTGTAGGAAGATCTGGAAGACAAGGAGATAAAGGAGAATCAAGATTCTTTTTATCAACTGAAGATGATATTGTAAGATTGTTTGGAGGAGAAAAGCTCAAAAGCATAATGCAAACATTTAAAATGGAAGAAGGCCAGCCAATAGAGCACAGACTTCTAAATAAAATAATTAACGATGCTCAGAAAAAAGTTGAAGGGATGCATTTTTCTATAAGAAAAAGGCTATATCAAATGGATTCAGTAATGGATGACCAAAGAACATCTATATATAACCACAGAAACTGGCTTTTAGAATCAACAGAATATGATGAACACGTTGAAGAAATATTTGAAGATGTTGTAGAGAGAATAGTTGAATCATCTTGGGATAAAAACGAAGAAAAAGTAGATAAAGAATATATTAAGAAAAAACTTCAAGAATATACAATTAATAAAGAATTTAATTCTGAAAAAATGGAAGAGGCAAAAGAAGAATTAATGAAATTATTTGTAGAAAAATACAAATCAAAAAAAGAAGAATTTGGAGAAGGATTTAAAAAAATTTCAAAATTTGTTATGCTAAGAATAATAGATGATAAATGGAGAGCCCATTTGGAAGCTATAGAAGCTTTAAAAGAATCTGTAGGATTAAGAGCATATGGGCAGAAAGATCCTGTAATAGAATTTAAAAGAGAAGCATTTCATCTTTTTAATGCTTTAGTAGACAGCGTATATGATGAAATAACTAATTTTTTGATGCGAATTACAAAAGTTGACCCCAACAAAGAAGAACAGGAAGCAAAAAGAAGTACAGCCAAACTAAATTTCCTTCACGGAGAATTATCAGAACAAAATAGAAAACAAGATAAGAATAAAAATGTGAATAAACCCAAAAAAAGATTTAAAATAAAAAAATAAAATTTTAAAGGCAATCACATTTGATCGCCTCAATTTTCTGAATTAATTATAATTGATTCTATGAATTTTTTTGTGGATCAGTTGGAAAGGGAAAGTTTTGAAAGCAATGCTTATAAAAATGAAGGGGTAAATATTGGATAAAATAAATGGCTCACAAGATCAAATTTTCTAAAAAACAAATTTCGCTCGGTCAAAATATGCGGAAAATAGCAAACTCGCTACGCTCAAACATGCTATTTTCTTACGCATTTTTTGATTCGCTCAATTGTTTTTTTGACGAAAATTCTCAATTGCTCGCTACTTTATTTCATCCATATTTACCATCAAAGCATTATAATAAAAAACTCTCAAAAGTATCATTTTAAACAATTAAACAATTATACGTTTTTTGTTTTTCCTGACCAACTGTCTGCTGACCAACTGACCAACTTTAAGCTTTTCACTATTTAAAAGTTTAACCAATTAAACCGCAAATTATAGTAAAAAACTTTTTATTCTAATTTACTACAATAATTTTTCTAAAGTAATTTAACCAAAAAATTATGATAGAATATATATATAATATAATAAATTTATGGAGGAATTAAAATGTTGGATTATGAACTGAAAATTAAAATTGAATCTTTGGAATCTAAATTTAAAGATTTGAAAAACCTTGTCGATATAGAGAAACTGAAAGTAAGGACAAAAGAACTTGAAATAATTATGACATCTCCAGATTTTTGGAATGATCAGGAAAACGCACAAAAAGTTGGAAAAGAAAACCAAGCTATAAAAGAAAAAATAGAACAATTTTCGAAACTTCAAAGTCTTTTTGAAGATATTGAAGCTGCTATAGAACTTGCAGAAGAAGATGAAACTATGATAAACCATGTCAAAGAAACAGTAATTGAAATAGAAAAAATGGTAAATTCATTTGAGCTTCAATTACTTCTTTCAGGAAAATATGATAATTCAGATGCCTTTATTTCAATACATCCAGGAGCAGGAGGAACTGAATCACAAGACTGGGCAAGCATTCTCTTAAGAATGTACTTAAGATGGGCGGAGAAAAACAAAATGAAAGTTGAAACAATAGAATATTTAGATGGAGATGAAGCCGGAGTTAAAAGTGTTACAATTAAAGTATCAGGACTTTATGCTTATGGAAAATTAAAATATGAATCGGGAGTTCACAGATTAGTAAGAATTTCGCCTTTTGATTCTAACTCAAGAAGACACACCTCTTTTTCATCGGTAAACGTCATACCAGAGATAGAAGAAGATATAGAAATCGAAATAAGACCAGAAGATCTAAAAATGGATACTTACAGAGCAGGAGGAGCAGGAGGGCAACATGTTAATAAAACTGATTCGGCAGTAAGGATAACGCATTTACCTACAGGTATTGTAGTAGCTTGTCAAAACCAAAGATCACAGCATCAAAATAAAGAAACAGCACTTAAATTATTAAAAGCAAGATTATATGAAATAGAAATGAGAAAAAAACAAGAAGAAAAAATGAAACTTGTTGGAGATGTAAAAAGCAATTCGTGGGGAAACCAAATAAGATCTTATGTCTTATATCCGTATCAAATGATAAAAGATCACAGAACTGATTGTGAAACTTCGGACTCTGAAGGAGTATTAGACGGAGAAATAGAAAAATTTATAGAAAGTGAATTATTGTATTTTGCAGATTTCTCTATATAATTTGATATATTAATTGTGTGTTTAAAACATATTTTGTAATTTGACTTTTTTGATTGGAAGGTGTATAATTTTTGAGAAGGTATGATGATTACCATAAGAGTATAATGTTAAACGAAGTAAATGAATTTCTTGTAACTAAAAAAGATGGAGTATATATAGATTGTACTGCTGGAGAAGGCGGACATTCTTCCTCTATTTATGATTACTGTGAAGGTCAAGCAAGAGTAATTGCTGTAGATGTTGATTATGAAGTTTTAGAAATAGCAGAAGAAAGATTGAAATCAAGAAATTGCAAAATAGAATTTTTTAAAGCACCATATCAAGAAATTGATTTAGTAATAAACGGAATGTCTTTAAATAAAGTAGACGGTTTTTTAATGGATTTGGGAGTTTCAACATATCAACTTAAAGGTGAAGGAAGAGGATTCACTTTTATGAATGATGAACCATTAGACATGAGAATGGATACAGAAAATTATTTAAATGCATCAATGATATGCAATCAATACCAAGAAGAAGATATTGCAAATATAATATTTGAATATGGACAGGAATATAAATTTGCAAGAAGAATAGCGAGAAATATAGTAAATTCAAGGCCAATAAACTCAACATTTGAATTGAACGAAGCGGTAAGAAAAGCACTTCCAAACGAAGAAATTAGAAGAAGAAACAGACATTTTGCGACAAAAACTTACCAAGCATTAAGAATTGAAGTTAATCAAGAGTTTAAAAATATAAAGACAGCACTTAAAAAATTTGAAAAATTTCTTAACCCTGGTGGAAGAATAGTTGTAATGAGTTTTCATTCGCTTGAAGACAAGATTATTAAAGAACATTTTAAAAATAGCGAAAAATTAAAAATTATTACAAAAAAACCATTAGTTCCATCAAAAGAAGAAGTTTCAACAAATCCAAGAAGCAGAAGTACAAAATTGAGAGTGGCTGAATTTATAGGATAAACTTTTTTAGCTTTAAAATTTGGGGGGATTTTATGGCTGACAGGACAACTTTTAAACAATTACATAAAGAACAGTCAAAAGTTAAAATTTCTGCCGATTTTTTAGTCATTATCGGTATGATATCCATAGCAGCTATATTGGTATCTATTTGGATAGCTTTTTTTCTAAATTTTGGAAAAGATGCAGAAGTATTAAAGCATGAAATAAATAAAAACTCTTCCCAAATAAGGAATATGAACGAAAAAATTCAAATAGTTGATCAAAAAATAGAAAATTATTACGAAATTATGATGCATATGGATAGAAAATAAATTAAAAAGAAGATGAAAATAATGAAAAAAAAATTTACTTGTATAAAAGCAGGTTTATTGTTTTTATATTTTTTTCTTATTTTAATAGGTATTGTATTAAATCCTGAAATTAAAAATATTGAAAAAGAAGAAATTCAAAAAAATAATGAAAAAAAATATGCGACCCTTGTTGATAGCAAGGGTCAATTTATTGTTTATAACAAAGAAGAATACGAAGCATGGATAGACATAGAATTTCTGAAAAGAAGAAATTTTTATAACACATATAAATACATATTGAATAGCAGATATTCTGATGAACAAATAGAAAACAGAACATTCTTAAAATGGGGAAGATATGAAACTTACGGCGAAGCATTAGAAGACTTAGGAACATTAGCCACTTTTGCTTCAATAACAACTATTAATGAAAGAATCTATAATGAATTTTTAAATATCTATCAAATAATAGGAAAAGTTGATAACACACAATTTGGAATAGAAACATATTTAAAGAATAAAAGAATGCTTGAAAACGAAGAAAGAATAGAGATTTCTTTAGATTTAAAATTGCAAAGCATGTTAGAAGAAGAATTAGAAAAAATAGTTAAAGAAAGAGAAGCAGAAGGTGCAATAGGAATAATAATGAACACAAAAACAGGAAAAATAAGAGCATCAGTAACAACATACCCATGGAATATGGCTTATATGGGTTATATAGAACCAGGCTCAACATTGAAACCTATGTTATATGCTTTAGCCTTAGATCAAAACATAGTCCATTTCGAAGAAATATTTAACCCGCCACAAACGATAAAACCATTAGACAATATAAACTTTACAGTTTCAGAGATAGAAAACAGATATTTTGGTGAAACAAATCTAAAAAACGCGTTGATACACTCATCAAATGTAATAATGATACAAACAATTCAAAGAATGATGGAAGAATACTCAACCGAATTGTTATATACGAATCTAGTAAAAATGGGTTTTGGAGAAAAGACTAACATAGAATTTGAAGGAGAAATAAGAGGAATACTACCTAATCCAAGAGATTGGTATCCTATAACACCGTATCAATTTGCTATAGGGCAGGGAATAGGCGTTACGCCAATACAACTTTTATCGTCATTTAATGCAGTAATAAATGACGGAACTTATGTAAAACCAACTTTATTAAATGATGCCGAAATAGAAACATATCAACTATATTCAACAAGAACATCAGAAATACTGAGAGAATGGATGAGCTATATAACAATAAGCGGAACTGCACGAGGAGCACATATTGATGGAATAAGAGTAGGCGGGAAAACCGGAACAGCTGAAAAAGCGTTGCCAGGAATAGGATATACTAAAGAAAACTATTATTCTCTTTTTACAGGATACTATCCCGCAACAAACCCTATTTATACCTTTTTAATAATAGTAGACAATCCAAAAGGTGAATATTACGGTGGAGAAGTAGCAGCACCGATAATAACAAAATTGTTTTATGATTATCACAAATCTGAAAATACATATAGTGAGCAAAAAGAAATACTTTTTTATGAATATATGCCCAATTTACAAAACAAATCAACAATTGAAGCATATAACATTTTACTAAATTTAGGAATAAAAAGTGAAAAAATAGTTTTTTCCGGAAATGGAGATTCTGTAAAAGATCAAATGCCAAAATCTGGAACAAACCTTTCGCAAATTGAATATATTCAGCTATTCTTCTAAAACAGGAGGAGTTATAATGAAAAAAATTTTAATTACAGGCGACTCAAAATTAAAAATAGAATTAAATTTAAATCAATACACAAGCGAAAATATAGAAACAATATATATTTCAAAAGAAAACATATCCGAAGAAAAATTACAAAATACCTTTGAAATGACAGGAATGTTTTTTAGCGAAAAAAATGTTGTTGTTAAAGACTTTTCATCAATAAACATAAAACAAAAAAATATGTTATTAAAATATTTTGAAGAAGACTACACCCATATAATAAACTTGATAATTATAAGCGAAAAAGAATCAAAAGAATTAAAAAAAATAAAATTTGATGAAAAAAAAATATTTGAATTACCAAAACCGTGGGAAGAAGAAAAATGGGAAAATTATATAATTGAAATAGCCGATACAATAAATATAAAATTAGAAAAAGATGTTCCCTCATACTTATTAAAAATATTAGGGAAAAATGACAAATATATATATCAAGAGCTTCAGAAACTATCTATTTATTGTGACGGGAAAGTAACCTATAATGATGTTGTTGAAATTTCACTTCATATAGAAAAACCTGAATTAGAAGATCTTTGTTATTATATATCTACAAAAAATCATAAAGACACACTTGAACTTTTCAACACATTGACTGCTGAAAAAGATTTTAATTACATTGGAATCACAAGTTATATGTTTAATTATTATCTTGATTTATATAAAGTTATAACATTTTCTCAAAAAGAAGCAAAAGCAAATTGGAATACAGTAAAATCAATAAGTGGAAAAATAAAAGTATCTTCAACAAGAGTAAGAGGATTTTTAGGAGTTAGTTTTAAAAATGATTCTATAAAAAAAGTAAATCATGACAGACTATATGAAAAAGAAGAAGTACAGGAAATACTAATAGAAATCGAACAAATTGATAGAAAAATTAAAGTGGGAGAAACCCCTAAAATACTATTTTTAAACCTATTTTCAAAAATATGTATGAAAAATGTTTAAAAGCAGTTTGATCAGTTGGAAAGTTGGAAGGGAATAGCATTAAAGCATTGCCTTGTTTTTTAAAGAATTAAGCTTTTTAATGTAGTGTAACAGCCACGCCGAATTCTGCACGGCGTTACAGCACACAAGACAACATAAATATTTTACAGATAATTTTAGGAAAAGCCTTAAACTCGAACCATTATAATAATGAAGTAGTAAATAATGACGAAATAAACGCGAACAAGATCAAATTTTCTAAAAAACAAATTTCGCTCTGAGAAAAAATGCTAAAAATAGCAAACTCGCTACGCTCAGACATGCTATTTTCTTAACGCATTTTATCACCTCCCTCAATTGTTTTTTATACGAAAATTCTCAATTGCTCGCTACTTTATTTCATCATAATTTACTGTCAAGACATTATAAAAAACATAAATTTATTTTAAAAACATCTTTCTTTTCTGCTTTCCACTTTTAAACCTTTAAACGTTATACGATTTTTCTGACCAACTTAATAAATAAAGGAGAAAAAAATGACTGACGAAAATTATAAGATAGAAATATTTATTCCAAAAGAATATCTTGAAGAATTAAGAGAAGTGCTCGTAAAATCAAACGCTGGAAAACACGGTAATTATGACTCATGTCTTAGTTATAGTGAAGTCAGCGGAAGCTGGAGGCCTCTTGAAGGAGCAAATCCATTTGACGGAGAAATAGGAGTATTAAAAACTTCAAAAGAATTAAAAGTTGAAGTCACATGTCCTAAAAAATATGTGAAAGAAGCAATAAAAAACATAAAAAAAGTACATCCTTATGAAGTTCCGGTAATAAATATAATACCACTTGCGAATCAATATTTTGAATAAATAAAGAGCTTTAAAAAGCCCTTTATTTTTTATTTTTATCAATATATTCTTTTATTTTCTTTTCCTCCCACGATTTATCCATAAAACCAAAAACTCCAAAAACACTTATTGCGTGAGCAATTACACCAATACCCCAACCTAATAAAGGCCAGTAAAACCATAAAGTGTTTGGTGAAGTCACTAAATTAATAATAAATAGAAAAGCATTAACAAAAATATAAATTAAAAAATGTGTATAAAAATCTTTTAAATCTGTAACTCTTTTCTTGGCATCATTGTAAAGCTGATCTTCTTTTTTCTTTTCGTCATTTTCCATATAATTTCCCTCCAATTTATAGTATAATAAATATTATACTATAAAATTTGATTTATTTAAAAATTTAGGTGAAAACCTTATTGCTTATAAATATTAAAATAATGGTTCTCTGTAAAATAGTATGACAAAAATAATTTATATTTATAGTTGATAAGGAAAAATAAATAATGTTTAATTGTTTAAATGGTTAAGCGTTTAAATAGTGAAAAGTGGCAAGTGACACAAAACCTGTCCACCCCGTCAACCTTCGGTTGCCACCCCTCAAGAGGGGAATTAAGCACAAATGGGTATTTTAGCGTTTTTCCTGACCAACTGTCTGCTTTCCAACTGACCCACAAAAAAATTCATAGAATCAAAATAATTAACTAAAAAATACGAGGTGATTTATAATGACAGTAGATGTCTTTATCGAAATTCCAAAAGGCAGTAGAAACAAATATGAATATGATAAAAAAACAAAACAACTAAGATTTGATAGAATGCTATTTTCTTCGGTACATTATCCGACAGATTACGGATTCATTCCAGACACCTTATCTTTAGACGGAGACCCAGTAGATGCCTTGGTTTTAGTTGCTGAAAATACATTTCCGGGATGTATAATTGAAGCAGTTCCTGTAGGAATCTTTTTAATGGAAGATGAAAAAGGTTGTGATGAAAAAATTTTATGCGTACCAAAAAAAGATCCTTTATGGAATTATATAAAAGATTTAGATCAAGTTCCATCTCATCTTTTAAAAGAAATAGAACATTTTTTCTCTATATATAAAAATTTAGAACATAAAAAAGTTGAAATTGGCGGCTGGTATGATAAATATGCAGCTATCAAAGCAATTAAAGAAGGCTTTACAAGACATTTAGAAAATAAGGAAAAAGAAACAGAAAAAAAATTATTACAATCTCACAGTATATTTCCAGCAAAAGACATACTAAAAACATCAGATTTTTATGAAAAAATTATGGGGTTCAAAGCAGTAAAATATTTAGAAAGCCAAGAACCACATATTTGTTTATACAGAGATGATACAGAAATAATTCTAACAAAATCAAAAACAGAAAAAATATATCCAAATAGAGAATTATATGGATATGGCTACGACGCTTATTTTATAACCAATCAACAAGAAAATTTATATAATGAGTTTAAAAAATCTGGAGCAAAAATAGTTAAACAATTAAATATAACTGATTATGAAAACTTTGAATTTGTAGTTGAAGATATTGATGGACGTTGGATTGCCTTTGGAATTAAAAAGAAATAAAAGAATCTTTTTTACATTTTCCAAATAAAAAAACATCACATAACAACAAAAATTTTAAAATCATTAAAATATAAATTTCCAAAAGGGTCAACAATTTCATATTCATCACAATAAATTGAAATAGCATTTTCCGATTCAGCCCATATAGCAGCAAACCCATATTCATAGGAATTTCCTTTTTCAAGTTCATATGGAGTTGATAATATATCACCTGATTTCATATCTTTATATCCGTACCCTGTTTTTGATGAATAATCATAAATTGAAACAACATTTTTTCCATCTTTTTCAACAAACAACGTATAAGCTACCCTTGAATACATAAACCCCGATTTAAATACAGGTATCAACTTATACCCATCATTTGTTATAGAATCTTTCAAAAGGGGAATATATTTGTAAGTTACATTATCAGCCCCTATTTTTCCTACTGGCTTGAAAAAAAACCAAGGTTTACTATTTACATCAGTTGTTATATAATCACTTTTTAGTTTTCCATCATATACTCCATGAATTATTTCAAAAGTATTTAAAGGAATCACACTTTTTACATTTGAAAAATTTATTATTTTATTTCCATTAATATTTCCTATTTTATAAAACACTTCTTTACCTGGCAATAATAATGAAGAAGAATCTTTAAAAAAAGGCTGTGTTACTCTTTCGATTTCAACATACCTTTCACCATCAAAAGACCTATAAATTGCAAAACCATCTACATCAAGCTTATTTTCCCATTCAATTTCAACCCATATATTCATATTTTGGGGTCTTTCTTGCACACTATAAAATGATAATTCTTTTTTTCTTGTTACCGCTCTTATATTAGATATAATAGGCTTATCTGAAACATTGAGATGATACATATAATGTACTCTTGAATTATTTTCATCATACACTACAACATGAAGTGGAACTATTCCCTCATATATTCCAGTATTAATATTTCCAGTAGCATAATTTGAATTTTCAAAAAAATCTCTATCCTCATCAAAAAATGCCGCTCCAGGAGATAATTTTCCAAATTTAACATATATAATCTTTGTATTAAATTGAGTGTTATTTATATCTACAAATAATTCATAATTTATTTGAGTATCTGGTAAAACCAAACTGTATTCATTTATATTTTCTTCTAAATTTAAAATTATTTGTGGAAAGCTTTCATCAGGAGTATGTATAATCTGCGAGTTGTGCATTATTCCTTCATAAATGTTGTTTTTATTTTTATACACTATTAAATTTTTTACCTTATTATAACTGTGCCCTTCTTTAGTCATTTTTATATCAACATTTATATAATCATTTTCAAAATCAAAATTAAAACCAGCTTTACCATTTTTTGAAGTTTTTGTTATTTTATTCCCATTATAAAACACTTCAATTTCAACATCTTCAATATATGATCCAGCTCTTGAAGAAAGAGCAATTACTGTTAAATCATAATTTTGATTAATGTTGAATAATATACACGAATTAAACATCAAGATAATTGTTACTAAAATTATTAATATTATTTTTTTCATTAAAATATCCTTTCTTTTAAATTAATTTCAATAACACCCTTCACATTAACCATTTTTATTATTTCTGATGAAATAATTTTATATACCCCTTCTTCGATACATTTGAAATATGCCTTTCCTTCATCATTTGATTTTACCGAATAATACTTTTTTCCATTTAGATGAACTACTTGATGAGGTTCTGTTATAACTATAAGCTCTGTTTTTTCAGGATAACTATACGGTTCATGTTCAAAAATACTTGAATGTATTAATTTTATATTATCCTCTTCAACATATATACTTTTATCTATAATCATTTTCATTATCTGATTATTTGTAGCATCTTTAAAATTTGATTTTAAAATAGCAGCTAACGCTGAAACATAAGGTGTTGCCATTGAAGTTCCGCTCCATCTGGAATAAGACATACTAGAAGAACTTACAGGTATTGTAGAAATAATATTTGAACCAGGAGCACTAACATCTGAGTTGATACCAAAATTTGAAAAAGAAGATAATCTTCCTTGAGGATTTACCGAAGCAACCCCTATAACCCCAGGGTATGATGCAGGATAAATCTTCATATTAGTGTTATTATTTCCAGAAGCGGCAACAACAATCACATTTCTTTCTAAAGCATAATCAATAGCTTCTTTCAATACTTGAGAATATCCTTCACCACCCCAAGAAATATTTAAAATATCAGCACCATTTTCTACAGCATATACTATACCATCGGCAACATATACATCACCCACATAATAATAACCACCAGTAAAAAAAGCTCTAAATGCAAGTATATTCATTACCTTTGCATTATATGCAAGACCTTTTATAATACCATTTGAATTGATTATTCCAGCAACATGAGTTCCGTGATCATCTGAAGTTGTTGAATCACTTTGATAGTTTGAACCGGCTTTTATTATTTTTGAAGGAAACATAGGATCTCCGGGGTCATATCCATCAACAAAAGAATTAAATAAATCAGGATGTGTTCCATCTATTCCAGTATCTATAACTGCTATAATAACATCATTTCCTGAATTATATTTCCATATATTATCTGCATCTATAAGATCAAGAGCATATTGATAATAATCTAAATTTCTTGTTACAGTATCTTTTGAATAAATTAGTTTTCTTTCAAGAAAAGGTTCTATAAACCGTATATTAGTTAAATTTTTTAATTTATTTCTTTCTTCATAAACATTTCCATATATTTTTATACTGCACATATTAAGAACAGGAATATTTTTAAGTATTTCATAATTAATGTTCTCAATGTTTTTCAAAACATTTTCATAATCATAATAACCAATAGTAAAATAACATGAAAAATCTAAATTTTCATATCCATTATCCAATATTTCAGGGTCATATGCCAATTCTTTTTCAAATAATGTACAACTTGTTAGTAGTAATATTATTAGTATAAGAAGTATTAATATTATTTTTTTCATTTCTTCTTTCCTCCTTGGGAAAGGGGCTTTTAAAGCCCCTTGTTTTATTCTTCTTTTTGTATTTGTTTAAGATAATAAATTCCAGTTTTTGCATATTCTTGATTGTCAAGATTTCTTAATGGCATTTTTCTTAATAATTCTAATATAGCTTCTGCCGTTTCTTCTGATTCCGTTGTATCTATAGTTTCATGATTTGCATCTACTTCTCTTGTTCCAAGTCTGTATTCATCGTAACCGTCACGTTGTTTTTCGTGTAAAATTGCAATTTTTTGTTCTTGCTGTCGTATAAGGACATCTCCACCCATATTTGTTATTTGATTTATTGCGTATTTAACAGGGTTATTTAAACCTAATTTAAGACCTCCTGCTGCATATGCGGCTCCTACACCAATCCTTATAAAATCTGTCATTGGAACGGGTATAGGGATTGTAATGAATCCTATTCTTATTCTCACTGTTGTAAAAAATATTGCTGCGGCTAAATCAAATGCTGAAGTTGTATAATAACCCCATTGTAATCTGCTAATTTCTCTCTCTATATTTTCAAGATTAATAACGTCTTTGGCTTCATCTTCGTCTTCATCTTCATCTTCGTCTTCATCTAATTTTAAAATGCTTTTTAAAGTAGATGAGGTTTTTGCCATTTCTACAATATCTGAATTTGTTCCTATTATTGCTCCATAAGCTATCGGGGTTTTTTCGTGTTCTATCTGTTTTTTAGGGTTCATATAGTCTTCTGCATCTGATTTTAATTCATTCATATAATCTGAATTAAAACCCATTTCTTGTGTTCCGTCATCAGTTGATGATGAACCAAAAAACTTTGCTACTTCTTCTTCTATGTTATTTACAATAAAATCAGATAAATCCCCAGGCAAATCCTTTATTCCATATGTCGCAAGAGATAAAAGAGCCAAAGTTAAACCAAATTTTAAAAAAGGAAACTTTAATAAAGGAAGCGGTGTTATAAGTGCATTTATTCCAGATAAAAAAATACCAAGTGTGCTGAATGCTGCAAGAATTCCTAATTCTAAAAATGCTAAATTTTCTACCGAATTTTTTAATAGTCCTCTTATTTCGCTCATTGTTAAATAAGCCACTGAAGATGACACTCCCCATAATGTTGTTGATTCATAATAACCAAATGTCAAAGAAAGTATTGGGGCAGTAAATATATGATTTAAAAAACTTTCCATATATTCGTTTACTTCATTTTTGAAT
>Ga0334898_1001423_pt1 | contig 26691 bp, 20 predicted proteins | sample GraSluR3_MG_10_FD_207228 | JGI IMG/M metagenome (GOLD analysis project Ga0334898, IMG submission 207228) | Sludge microbial communities from methane-producing bioreactor in Wageningen University, Netherlands - Granular Sludge_3_08-R3 | ecosystem: Engineered > Bioreactor > Anaerobic >... | reverse complement strand
CTATCGCTCCGTTGACTTTTGACCAGGGGGCTGCCGTGGCCTATAAGAAAGTAGGTCCTTACGGCGGAAGCCTTTTCCGGAACGCAACCTCCCAGGGGGGGACGTTCTTCGGTCCGAGTCTGCCGCTGCCCGCCCTGTTTCGACCCCCTCGACCGGCGATCATGGAAGCCCCGCCTTTACCCGAATCGACGACCGAAAGCCGTGCGGAAGGCTTCGCGCAGACGCTGCGCGAACAGCGCAGCCGGGTCGAGGAGTTTCTGACGGCCCACCGCCAGCGCGTCGAACAGGCAAGGATCGCGCTTGCGGAGCAGGCCGAGCGAATCGGCGAAGAGCTCGAACGAAATCGCTCGGAGACGGCCCAAACGCGGCAGGAGATCGAAAAACGTTCCCGCGACCTGGATCGCCGGGCCGAGGAGCTTGAGCAGCTCAAACAGGAGTTCGAGGCCAGGCAAGCCGACTGGGAGGCATCGCGTCAGAAGGCCCTCGAACACTACCAGGCCTTTTCCGCGGACGTCGAACGCCGCCAGGAGGAGCTCGGCAAGCGCCACGAGGAGTTCGAGAAGCGGCGGGCCGAGATCGACGAAGCCCAGGCCAAACTCCACCACGACCAGCAGGCCCTCGCCCGAGCCCAACAGGAGCATCAGGCCGACGTCGACCACGTGGCGTCGCTCCGCGAGCAGGTCGAAGCGCGACTTGCCGAGTTGGCCGAGCAGCGCGAACGCTTGTCGGCCGACCGCGCCCGCACCGAGTCGCAGCGCCGGCGCATCGCCCAGGAGTTCCGCGCCCAGCGAGCCGAGCATCTTCGGGAGATCCAGTCGCTTCGGGCCGAGCTTTCCGGCCGCGACGTGGGCAAGTCGGAGGAGCTCGAACGGCAGTTTGCCCAGATTCATCGGGAGCGGGAGCGGCTACAACAAGAGTCGGCCGCCCTCCACGCCGAGCACGACAAGCTCACCCAACAGCAGCGCGAACTCGCGACAAAACAGGCCGAAATCGACGAGGCTCGATCGCAGCTTCACCACGATCAGCAGGCCTTCGGCCTGGCCAAACAGGAGCATCAAGCCGAAGTCGAGCACGTCGCCACGCTTCGCGACCAGTTGGAAGAGCGGATCGCCGAACTGGCCGAAAAACGCGAAAAGCTGGCGGCCGACCAGGCCCGCACCGAGGCGCAACGCCGCCGCATTGCCCAGGAGTTTCGCGACCAGCGCGCGGCGCATCTCAAGGAGCTGGAGCGCCGCCGGGCCGAAATCTCCGGCCTCGACTCGGGGCAGTCGGGCGAATTGGAACTGCAATTGCAGGCGATCGCCGACCAACGGCGGCAACTCGAGCGACAAGTCGCCGACCTGGAGGCCGAGCGCGAACGCTTGGCGCAGAAGGACGAGCAGTTGCGCCTTCGCCGCGCCGAGGTCGACGAGGCCGAGGCTCGATGGCACCACGACCGGCAAGCCTTCGCGCTGGCCCGGGAAGAGCACCAGGCCGAGGTCGAGCACGTCGCCGAACTCCGCAGACAACTCGAAGAGCGAATCGGTGAGCTGGCCGAGCAGCGGGAGCAGCTCGCCACCGATCGCGCCCGTACCGAAGCCCAGCGCCGCCGCATTGCCGAGGAGTTCAAGGCCCAGCGAGCCTCCCAGCTCAAGGAACTCCAGCGGCAGCGCGGCGAGATCGAGCGCCTCGAGACGGCCCGGCTGGCCGAAGTGGGCCAGGAGTTGGCCGAGCTGACCGGCCAGCGCAACGACTTGGCCCGCCAAGTGGAGGATCTTCAAGCCGACCGCGACCGCCTGAGTGGGCGCCTCGCGCAGGCCGAGTCGGAATCGACTTCGCGACGGGCGAGCGCCGACGACTTGCCCACGGCCGACGACGATCTTCGCCGCCGGTACGAGATGGCAATCGACGACCTCCGCGAAATCAAGGCGCGCAACGCCGAACTCGAGAAGCAGCTTGCCGGTGCGCCGGCGTCGAGCCGATCGGCCGCTCCCGCGCCGGGCGGGGTCTCCGACTGGGAGGCCGAAAAGGCGCGCATCCTGGCGGCCTTGGAGTCGGAATTCGACGAAAGCGACGCGGCCGATCAGGCCGAACGGCTGAAGATCGAAGAGGTGGTCCAGAAGACCGATCGGATCATCGCCGAGAAGAATCGCCAGCTCGCCGCCAAGGACGACGAAATCGCCGATCTTCAAAGGCTCCTGGCCGACCAGAGCAGCAACCTCGACGGCGTCGCGGTCGGGGCGGCCGCGTTGGGAGAATTGCTGGACCAGGACGCGATCATCCAGGAAGAGCGCGAGAACCTCCGCCGGCTCAGGGCCGAATGGGAGGAGAAGCTCCGCCAGGCCGAGGTCGACCTCTCGATGGAACGCGCGAAAATCGCCCGCGAACGCGCCGTGGTCGAAGAGAAGCTCCAGGCGATCCAGGCGGCGAGTTCGCCTTCCGAGGCCCAATCGGAGTCGGCCCATGGCGCGGACAAACCCGCCCGCGGCCGCTGGCTTGCCCGGCTGGGCCTGAAGGACGCGGAGGACTCGTAGGGCCAAGTCTCTCGCTCGCCACGCCGCGGCCCCTCTCTTCCCGCCCTCGGCCCCCCTCTCGTTCGGACCCGGAGAGTCAGCCCACGGCATGTGCGCCCGAATCGGCGCCCGACCCGCGGTGCCGATAGACCACGGTCCCCGCGGCACCGGCCTGGCGCGCGTAGGCGTGGCTCCGAGCCGGGGGCTTCGCCAGCGCGTCGTGGGCCCGGGCCACCATCGTCTCGAGGTAATCGAGCTCGTCGCGATAGTCCTCCCTCGGCCCTTGGCTAGCGGCGGCCAGCTCCAAGAGAATGACTTGCCCCGGCGCCAGCGCGGCCTCGAAGGTCACGCCGTCCCAGGGCCCCCCCTCAAATCGAATCTGCATCGGATCGACCCTCGCCCTTGTGCCCCGCAACGTCCCACGGTGCGCCCCGACCAGCACGCCGAGGCGCCGGCTCCGTTGGTCATCGTCGACCCTTCCGTGCGACGGCCCTTGCTCGGGGCGTCGCACCGACCGGGAAGGCAGCATTGCGGCAGCCACGCCTTTCGGATTTTTCCATAATCGACGGGCCGCAGATAGCCCCTTTCGGAGGGGGGGGCGGTGCGTTTGCGGTGCCCGCCCCGATCTGCTCAGCTTGCGGCCTGCCCGCGAGCCCCCTAAAATGTGCCGCGCCCGTTGGGATGCCGCGCTCGCGTCGACGGCGCCCGCTTCTCGCCCCCCGAACCGCTGGAGACCCCGCCCATGCGACGCCGCGACCTGTTGAGAGCCGCTTCGGCGGCGGCCCTGGGGCTGACGGCCTTCCCTGTCGGTTGGGCCGCCGGGGCCGATCCGAAGCGACGGAAGGTGCTCTACTTCACCCGCAGCGTGGGGTTCGAGCACTCGGTCGTCCACCGCCCGGAAGGCGGCCTGAGCCATTCGGAGAAGATCCTCACCGAGATGGGTCAGCGGGCCGGCTTCGACGTCGAATGCACCAAGGACGGGCGCGTCTTCGACGGCGACCTCGCCGCCTACGACGCCATCGCCTTCTACACCTCGGGCGACCTGACCAAGCCCGACCGACAGAACACGCCGCCCATGTCGGCCCGCGGAAAGCAGAACCTGCTCGACGCGGTCGCCGCGGGCAAGGGCTTCGTGGCCTTTCACGCCGCCAGCGATTCGTTCCACTCGAAACCCGGCGAGATCGACCCCTACATCGCCATGCTCGGGGGCGAGTTCGTCACCCACGGAGCGCAGCAAGAGGCTTCGCTGGTGATCAGTTCCCGGTTTCCGGGGGCAGGCAGCCTGGGCTGTGCCGAGGGCATCTCGTTCTACGAGGAATGGTATACCCAGAAGAACTTCGCCGACGATCTGCACGTGATCCTGGTCCAGGAAACCCAGTACATGAAGGGCGACTGCTACCGGCGGCCCGATTTCCCCTGCACCTGGGCCCGGATGCACGGCAAGGGCCGCGTCTTCTACACGTCGCTCGGGCATCGTGAAGACGTGTGGACCAACCCCTTCTTCCAGGCGATCGCGCTGGGCGGATTCGCCTGGGCCATGGGAAACGTCGACTACGACGTCGCGCCGAACGTCGACCAGGTCACGCCCCATGCCAATCAGTGGACGGCGTAAGCCGGTGCGGCCGTTCGAGAATCAAGTTAGGAGCCATCCGATGCTCAAACCGCGTGTTTCCCGACGTGCGTTCGTTCAAAACACGGCCGCCGCGGCCGCCGGGGCGGCGCTGGGAGCCGGTGTCGTCGACGGCGCCGGTGCGGCCGCCGCGGCGCCCGACCCCACGAAGACCCGAAGCTACAACGAGAACATGGAATACCGCCGGCTCGGCCGCACGAACCTGATGCTCTCGGCCGTGAGCATGGGCGGCCACTGGAAGCAGATCCCCTTCCCGATGGGAAGCGACGAGTTCAAGAAAAACCGCCGCGAGGTCCTCTGCGCCGCGATGGACCACGGCATCAACTACATCGACGCCTGCTGGTCGGGCGAGGTGCGAGTCTATGCCGAGGCGCTCGGCAAACGCCGCGAGGATATCTACTTCGGCTTCGACTGGACCCTGGGACGCGACCCCAAGATCGTCGACTCGGTCGAACCCATCAAGCAGGGCCTCGACGAGGGACTGCGCCAGGCCGGGCTCGACTACGTCGACGTCTGGCGGATCACGCTCCGCGAGCAGACCACGCGCAACACCCCGCGGCAGATCGAAAACGTCATGGAGGCCCTCGCGTGGGGCAAGAGGGCCGGCAAGGCCCGATTCACCGGCGTGTCGACCCATCACCGGCCCTGGATCGCCGAGGCCGTCGCCAAGTATCCGCCGCTCGAGGTGATCATCACGCCCTACAGCGCGGGCAGCAAGGAGAAGCCCGTCGGCAGCATGTTCGACGCCCTGCGCCGGAACGACGTGGGGCTGATCGGCATCAAGCCCTTTGCCAGCGGCACGGTCTTCCAGTCGCAAGGCGAGCCCGACTCGGCGACCAAGGACGAAGACGACCAACGCGCCCGGATGTGCCTGCGCTATTGCCTGGCGTGCGACGTGCTCGCCGCCACCATCCCCGGCCTGATCACCGTCGACCAGGTCAAAAACGCCGCCGCCGCGGTCAACGAGCGCCGCCAGTTCGACCTGGCCGAGACCCGGCGCCACGAGCAGATCACCCGGGAGATGTGGAGCAACCTTCCCGAGCACTACGCGTGGCTTCGCGAATGGGAGTGGGTGTAGCAAGTTGCCGCGGCACCGGGCAGGGGCGAGGGACCCCCGCCCCCCATTCTCGCCCTCGGTTCCACTCTCGCGGCAACGCCGTTGACCATCGTGCGTCAAAGCCTGTATAATCAACGCCGTCTCGCGATCGGGGCGTAGCTCAGCCTGGCTAGAGCGCTGCGTTCGGGACGCAGAGGTCGCTGGTTCAAATCCAGTCGCCCCGACTTGTAAGTCCTTGCGAGAAAAAGACTTATGCAGTAACGAAAACTACCCTCTTCCACGATTCTTGTGGAACTACCTTTTCGACTACCCTCGTAGGTACATTGAGAAGGTACACTGCCGGCCGCACCACTGCCGGGCCACGCCCACGCTTTCGGTTCCCGCCTTCTCAAACCCGGACTCGTCGAACACGCCCACCGTGCCCAGCGGCCACGGCACGGCCGTGGGCACCAACTCTTCGGCGAAGACCGCTTGAATCTCCTGAAACACGTCCCCCGCCTCCCAGGGAGAATCGGTGAGGAATCCCTGCAACGCCACGGCTTCGTTCGGCGTAGCCGCTGCGCCATGAGGCCCTCGCGCAAAGTGCAACGCGATCGGCTCCACGCTTTTCCGCTTTTGCTCCGACATCAATCCCTTCAAATACACCAGCGAGTGCCCTTGCGGTTCCTTGCGGCCAAACAGGCCGGCGAATCGCTCATGCCAGTGGGTGACACGCTTTGCCGCGGCGCGCACTTCTTCCCTTGTCATCGGAGTGTCCTCCGGACAGATGCCCGCAAACAAGGGACTGATCAGCCCTTACGGCCATGACCACATTGGGAACCTGGCAAGCTGGAATTGCGTGAACGGGCCGAGACCGGGATCGGCGACGAGTCTGACAGAAGCCGACGAGCCGGGGCACCCGCCAATCCCCAATCCCGGTCTGCCACATCGTTCCGCTCACCCCCGGCCATCCGACGCGAAGCCGACGTGCGCAGCGCCGCCCGGGGCGCCGCGACGAATCGTCGTCGGGTGAGGTTCATCGTTTTTCCCGTTTCTCCAGCTTCGTAAAGAAGTCGCGGAAGATGCCGTCTCGATGCACGAAGTGCACCGTGCGGATGAAATGCCGCGAGCGATCGACGCTCAACGTATGGTTGTCGGTCACGATCGGGCTGTGGACGAGATCGGAAGGCAGCCACCGGGCATTGATCAGCCAGGCGACGGCCGTCATGTCCCACAGGACCTTGGACCAGCCGAAGTGGTCCTCCCGGTAGGCTTTGAAGATCTCGAGCAGATAGTCGCCGATCGCTCCCCGACCCGCGACGTAGCGCTCCATCTCGGGCACGGACGTCGTGAAATGGGTGACGACGGGGGTGCAGGGCAGTTGCACGAAGGGCACCCCCGAGTCGAACACGATTCGCGACGCGTTCAGGTCCTGGTGGAAGTTGAACTCCCGCTGATGGGGCCACTGATGGCCGTTGCCGCCCAGCCACACGACCACGACGTTCTGGATGATCGACGGCTCGATGAGAAAGGCGTTGCTCACGTTGGTGATGGCCCCGACCGCCACGACGTAGAGGGGATCGTCGGGGCTGCTCCTCTTCGCGCGCTCGATCAGGTCCAGCGCCGCCGGGCTCTTTTCGGGCCGGTTCAAGTCGGTCAGATAATGGGTGCTGCCCTGAAAGGCGAAGCCCTCTGGATCCTTGCCGAGCCGGCTGAGCAGGCGGAGGATTTCCTGGTAGCTCTTTTCCATGCCGTCGCCCGGACCCGTCGAGCGTTTGTTCGTGAAGGGAGCCGCGTACACGGCCTGAACGTCCAACTCGGGCGAGATCAGCGCGTAGACCACGGCGAACTGGTCGTCGATTTCGTTGAACGCGTCGGTGTCGAGCACCATACGCACCGGTCGAGCGGTCGGTGGCTCGAGCATCTTCAGCCGCTGCCCCTCGGGAATCGCGGGGAAACGCTGGGCCCAAAGCGGCTGCGCGGCGACCATCGTGCCGAGCAGAAACAACGTCGCGACTCGCGTCTTCATGGTCGACCTCTCCTGAGAATCGGCGGCGAACGGACAAGGCTTTCGCGCGGGGACATTATTGCATGGCGGGCACGGCCCGGGCAACCTGGCACAGGCAATGGGGAACGTCGAAGATGACGGGGACGCCGGGAGTCGACGGTGTGGCGGGATTTGCGTTTTTCGATCGCCGCCCGGCGGACGATGCGCGGCCCGGCTCGCCTCAACGGGGCAGCGTGATCGTGAAGGCGGTCCCCTGGCGCGGCCCGCTCTCGACCTCGATGCGCCCACCGTGGTTGGTGACGATTCGCCAGCACTTCGACAGCCCGAAGCCCAGGCCGCGCCCGGCCTGGCGGGAGGAGTAGAAGGGGTCGAAGATGTGGCGGCGATGCTCCGGCAGGATGCCGGGACCGTCGTCGGCGACGCGGATTTCGGCGCGGTCCGGCGCGCCGCGAACCGCGATCTCGATCTGCCCGTCGTGGCCGATGGCCTCCAGGGCGTTCCGGCAGAGGGCCCGCAGCGCCACGTTCAATTGGGCCGGGTCGGCCTCGACCGGTACGGGCCCGGCGTCGCCGACGCGACGCAAGCCGACCGCCTGTTTCGCCGCCTGGGACGCCAGGTCGGCCACGAGGGCGTCGACCAGTTCGACCAGGTCGAGCGGCTCGGGCTCGACCTTGGGAGGCCGGGCAAAGAGCCGCACGTCGGCGATCATCTCGTGGGCCCGCTTGACCTGGGCGTTCACCACGGCCAGCTCGCGGCGTCGCTCGGGGTCGGTCTCGTCGCGGAGCAGCAGTTGCGCCCGGCCCCCGATGATGGCCAGCGGATTGTTGATCTCGTGCCCGGCCCCCGCGGCAAACTCGGCGAGCGACTCGAGCTTCTCGCGTTCGAGGGTTTCTTCGAAGCGAGCCTCCAACTGCCTCAGGCGCGAAAGCCGGGCCATGAGGCCGGGCAAGCGATCGACCGGGCCCTCGACCGCCTCCAGCCATCGCCGGCGCCCCTCGGCCGCACGGTGGCGACAGGCGTCGGGAGGACAGCCGGGCGGAGGCGATCCGACTCCCTCCAGCAACTCGGCCGCCTTGGCAACCCAGGCGCCGGCCCGACCCGATTCGATGCCGGCGGCCGACTCGGGCAATCGCGCCGAGGTCGAGTCGCTCGGGCCGTGGGCAGTCAAGGCAATCCACGCACCGGGGTCGTGAAGCATGCCCGCGAGAAACGCCTCCTCGGCCACGTCCTCACCCTCCGACGCAGCGAGCAAGGCCGACAGGTCGGCCAGCTCCAGAAGCCCGGCAACCCGGTCGGCACACTGCGCGCAGGCGCCGTGGAGAGGACCTTCGTTCCAGGGATCCTGTTCGCTCCATCGGAGCGTGTCCAAGGCGTGCTCCAGCAGCCACTCGGTCACCTCGGAGAGCGATCCGAGGCGCGTCTGGTCCCGAAGCCGGGCCTGGCAGACCGCCCACAGCACCAGCGGCGGGTCGCCGGCAAGCTGACCGGCGAGCGGCCCCGCCATGGCGCGCGGATCGTCGGCCAGCATGGCGTCGATCAGCAGGACCGCCGAGCGGTCGGCCAGGGGCAAGATCCAGCGGACCGAGCCCGACTCGATGGGGGGCAAATGGCGCATGAAACGAGGAAGTAGGAGTGATGAAGGATGAAGGAGCGGGCGCCGACCGGCCGTTCATCGCTGCCCGCGGCACGGCGAGCGCGCGGTGAATAATGGTTCCCGAGTCCCGCACGAACGGCCGGCAGGAGGAACCCCCGCGGCCTGCGCCGTTCATCCTTCCTCGTTCGTCGTTTTCATTCACCGGCTCGACACGGTTTCGATGTCGAGCAGTTGGCACATGCGCTCGATGAGCCGTTCGACCTCGAAGGGCTTGTGCATGAAGTCGTCGGCGCCGGCCGCCCGCAGCTCGCCGACCTTGTCTTCCTCGACCATGCCCGAGATGCAGATGATGCGGACGTCATCCATGGTCTCGTCGCTGCGGACCCGCTGGCAGACCTCTTTGCCGTTGATGTCGGGCAGCATGACGTCGAGGACGATCAGGTCGGGGCGATAGTCTTTGACCATCATGCCCGCGTCGAACCCGTTGTTGACGGTGCGGACCTCGAACCGTCCGTCGCGTTCGAGGACGTCGGAGATCAGCTCGACCAGCTCTTCGTCGTCGTCGACGAGGAGGATCTTGCGTTTTCCGCTTTCCAAGGCGTCGGTGGGAATGCCGTTGTCCCGCATGAAGTTGTACAACTGTTCGCGCGGGATGCGGCGAAACCGGCTGCCCGGCACTCGGAATCCCTTCAACTGTCCCGAGTCGAAGCAGCGAATGATGGTCTGCTGGCTCACCTTGCAGATTCTGGCTGCCTCGCCGGTTGTGAACACAGTCTTCGTTGACATCGGTACTCGACTGTCCCTCTTCCTAGCCACATCGCCAGCTAGCGTCAGCGAAACTCCCGATAGCGAACGTCGGCCCAGCGCCCAGGAGTTTCTAGGCATCCATGTCAGACTCGCGGGAAACTAGCCCTGGGTTCGCGATTGTCGCAAACCCCGTACCTCCCGAAACTGTATGCAAATCGCAGGCTTCTCCGGTTCTGCCGACCTTGCCGAATTTGCCAATTGGGTGTAATTATAGCTATCCTCACGCCCGTGTCAATACAAGTCTTGATTTTTTAACATCTTGCACCATAAGCACTTACGTTGATCGGGCCCCCGCCGCGCCCGCCGTATTTCGCCCTTCCAGGGCGGAGTGCACCGGGCCCACGGACGTGCGGGACACCTCCTCGCAGCGGCCGGCGCCCCGCCGCTTACGGCTCCGCCGCGGCCTTGGGCGCGCGACGGCGGCCGCGCCCCTCAAGGTGCACCATGAGCACGGCCAGATCGGCCGGCGTGATGCCGCTGATCCGCGACGCCTGCGCCAGATCGACCGGCTCGACTTGCGCGAGCCTCTCGCGGGCCTCCATGCGCAGATGCCCGAGCGCATGATAGTCGAATCCCGCGGGAATCCGCCTGCCCGCCAGGCGACGCTGACGCTCGACGTCGGCCTCTTGCCGGGCAATGTACCCCGAATACTTCGCGTCGTGGCTCACCTGCTCGGCCACCTCGGGCGAGACGCGCGCCAGCTCGGGAAGTCGCTCGACCAGGGCCGACCAGTTCACATCGGTCCGGCGCAGCCATTGGGCCAGCGTGGCGTCGCCCGATCGGGTCGCCGCCAGAAGTTCGGTCACGCGGGCGATCTCGGCCTGCTTGGCCCGAAATCGGTCCCAGCGCTCGGGCTCGACCAGGCCCAGTGCGTGTGCCACGGGCGTCAGGCGCCGGTCGGCGTTGTCGTGGCGGAGCAGCAGGCGGTACTCGGCGCGGCTGGTGAACATGCGATAGGGCTCGTCGACGCCCCGCGTGACCAGGTCGTCGATCATCACCCCGAGGTAGGCTTCGTGCCGCCCGAGCACCAGGGGCTCTCTGCCCGCCAGGGCCAAGGCGGCCGAGGTCCCGGCGACGAGGCCCTGCCCGGCGGCCTCCTCGTAGCCGGTGGTGCCGTTGACCTGCCCGGCCAGATAGAGCCCGGCCACCCGCTTCGTCTCGAGCGAGGGCTTCAACTGGATCGGCGGCACGTAGTCGTACTCGATCGCGTAACCGTAGCGGAGGATCTCGGCCCGTTCGAGCCCCGCGATCGCGCGCAAGATGGCGTCCTGCACATCGCGGGGCAGGCTGGTAGCCAGCCCGTTGACGTAGATCTCTCGGGTCCGCCGCCCCTCGGGTTCGAGGAACAACTGGTGGCGCTGCTTGTCGGCGAACCGGACGACTTTCGTCTCGACCGACGGGCAGTAGCGGGGCCCGGTCGACTGGATCTGGCCGGTGTACATGGGGGCGCGATCGAGATTGGCCCGGATCAGCGCGTGGACCGCGGGGTTCGTGTAGGTGATCCAGCACGGGAGCTGGTCGCACTCGATGCGGTCGGTGAGGAACGAGAAGGGGCGCGGATCGTCGTCGCCCGGCTGAAGTTCGATCGCGTCGTAGTCGATCGTGCGCCCGTTGAGGCGCGGAGGGGTGCCGGTCTTGAACCGGGCCAGTTTGAGGCCCAGACGTTCGAGGGCTTGGCTGACGCCGGCGGTGGCGGGCTCGCCGGCCCGGCCGCCGGGCAGGGTCCGATCGCCGTAGTGCAGCAGGCCCCGCATGAAGGTGCCCGTCGACAGGACGACGGCCCGGGCCCGATACTCGGCGCCGCCGAGCACGCGTACGCCCACGACGCGGGGCGAGGAGGCCGGTCCTTCGACGAGCAGGTCGTCGACCGTCTCTTGGCGCAGCGCGAGCCCCGGCTGCCGTTCGAGCCGTCGCTTGATTTCTTCGTGGTAGGCTTTGCGGTCGGCTTGGGCGCGCGGGCCGTGCATGGCCGGCCCCTTGCGGCGGTTGAGCATTCGGAACTGGATGCCCGCCGCGTCGATCGCCCGCCCCATCGCCCCGCCCAGCGCGTCGATCTCGCGGACGATCTGCCCCTTGGCCACGCCCCCGATGGCGGGGTTGCAGCTCATCTGGGCGATCGTGTCGAGATTGGCGGTCACCAGCGCGGTCCGGGCGCCCAGGCGCGCGGCGGCCAGGGCGGCCTCGGCGCCCGCGTGCCCGGCACCCACCACCAGCACGTCGAACTCGTCGCGCGATCCCATCATCCCGTCCATGATAGAACGGGCGGTCTAGGCGTAGAAGGGCAACCGGCCGCTTCGGGCAGGACCTTGGCGACACGTTGACATTCCCGGCGCTTGCCGTGAAACTGAAGGGGCGTCGAGGGCCCGCAGCCGCCGCCCCCCCATATCGGGCGGAAAGCTGGCCGCATGTGAGGCGGGCTCTGAACGGGCAGGAGTCAACCGTCTGGAACGTCATTCAGAAAGGCAACCGGCAATGGCAGGCGAAACCGACCGGCGATGTTTCTTGGCGCGAGGTGTTCTGGGAGCGGCTGGAATCGGCGCGGCATACGCGAGCATCGAGGAAAACACCCTGCTGGCGGCCATGGCCGACGGCTCGGCGCAGCCGAGCGAAGGGGAGGCGAAGGGCCCCCTGACCGACATCCCCCCCGGCAGCTTGCCGTGCGGCAAGATCGGCAACGTCTCGCTCAGCCGGCTGTTCATCGGCGGCAACCTGATCGGCGGATGGGCCCACAGCCGCGACTTGATGTACGCCTCGAAGCTGTTCACCTCGTACAACACCGAGGCGAAGGTCTTCGAGACCCTCGAACTGGCCCAAGCCTGCGGCATCAACACGATCCAGTTGGATCCGAAGTGCTGGCCCGTCGTCGTGAAGTACAACGAGAACCGCACGAACAAGCTCCAGGCCATGGTGTGCGTGCCGCTGATCGACGACAAGACCAAGATGAACGACGAGATCAAGCGCCAGATCGACCTGGGGGCCACCTTCGTGTACTCGCACGGCGGGGTGACCGACTCGCACATGATGCGCGGCGGGAGCATGGACGTGGTCGGGCAGATGCTCGACCTGATCAAGGCGCAGGGCGTGCCCGCCGGCGTCGGGGGCCACTCGCTCAACATGCCCATCGCTTGCGAGGAGCAGAATCTCGACCCCGACTTCTACGTGAAGACCTTCCACATCGACCGCTACTGGTCGGCCACGCCCAAGGAGCATCGGAAGGAGTACGACTGGATGCGGGGCGACGCTTCGGACCACAACGCGAACTTCGACGCCATGTGGTGCAACAATCCCGAGGAGACCGCCGCCTTCATGGAGAAGGTCAAGAAGCCGTGGGTGGCCTTCAAGGTCATGGCGGCCGGGGCGATCAATCCGCGCGTCGCGTTCTCGGCCGCCTATCGCAACGGTGCCGATTTCGTCATCGCCGGCATGTTCGATTTCCAGGTCGAGGCCGACGTGAAAATCGCCATCGAGAGCCTGTCCAAGTCCGCCCAGCGAAGCCGGCCCTGGTACGGCTAGGGTTCCCTCGGCCCTTCCATGACTTGCTCATCGGCCGAAGGGCCGTATAGCGCGGGGACCGGCACCTCGTTCAAACGCAGGTACACGCACAAGTGGGCGCGGTGATGGATGGCGTGGTTGAAAACAAAACCGCGCAGCACCGCTCCGCGGGGCATGGTGAAGACGTTTTCGCCCCCGTTCAACAGCGACCAAGGCTTCGCCAGATGCGCGTCCGACGCGGCCCCGATGGCGGCTCGGGCGGCCGCCACGTTGGCGTCGAAACGATCGAGAATCTCCTGCCTCGACGCGGGAGTGGGAGTCCGGTACGGCTCGCCGCCGGGGGGAGCCACGTCCATCGAATCCCGATTCAATACCACCTCGGCCCATCCGGGAATCTCTGCCAGGTGCATCCCGACCCAACCGATCGTGTTCGACCGCTCGTGGACTCTCCAGTTCAGCTTGTCGTCGGGAATCCGCTCCAGCACCTTTCGCGTGTTGGCCATTTCGTAATGGAACTCGGACAGCAGCGATTCACACCGACTCATGAGTTTCTCCGATGTTGTGGGATGACTTGCACGTGCCGGCCATGACCGGGCTTCCCGGGCGTGGCGGGGCAATCGGCGATACGCGGAATCCAAGATCCCGCCGCGATTCGAGAAGCACATTATAGGCGCCCGCCCAGAACGGCACCTCGGCGCCCCCATCGCGAAGCCGCCTCCACGCCGGAGACACCTGGGAGGACGGCGCCCGTTTGGCGGGGGCGAACCGTACTGCCGGTTTGGGCAAAGGCAGGATGATGAACAACGACGAGGAGCCAACGCCGTGTCCAACGCATCGTGGCAGGAGAAGATGGGGCCCCCGATTCGCAGACTGCAGGTGGTCGTCGGCGCTCTGGTGCTCGGCCAGGTGACCTTCCTGGCGGTCGCGATCGTGGTTGGCCGGAACACCGTCGTCGGGCAGGCGGATGATCTCGGGAAATTGCTCATGGGGGCGGGCGTCCTCTGTGCCGCCGCCGCTCTCGTCGCCCGCGGCATCGTGCCCGCCCTCATCGTCTCCAGAGCGCGGCGGCAGATCGCCAACCGTACCTGGCAGGCGCCTGAGCCTGTGGCCGGCCCCCACGGGCCCGACGCGCATTTGGTGCCGTTCATCGAAGCGACGGGAGACGCCGGCAGGCTCATGGTTGTGCTGGAAGTGCGAACCCTCATCGCCGCCGCCCTGCTCGAGGGTGTCGGTTTCTTCTGGATTGTCATCCACATGATCACGGGCAACCCCGTCAGCCTGGGCATGGCGATGCTCTTCCTGCTCGGTGTGGCCTGCCACTTTCCCACCCGTTCTCGCGCGATCCACTGGATCGAGGACCAGTTGCGCGTCGTCAAACAAGAGCGACAGTTCGGCCGCTGAGGCGCGCGCCCCTTGCTGGACACCGAGCCGCAGGCCGTCGAAAATGAAATCGTCCCGCCGGACGGGAATCCGAATCTCCCCACCTTGGACGGCAACGAGACCCCGATGGCCCGCGTGAGCGTCCCGCTGTTATTCCACGACCTGACCGGGGGGAACCGGCACGTCGAAGTGCCGGGCTCCACGGTCGCCGAAGTGATCGCCGAACTCGACAAGGTGTATCCGGGCATCCAGGATCGGCTCCGCAACGGCGACCGAATCGCGCCGATCGTCGCCGTCACCGTCGATGGAAAGATCGCCGCGCAAGGGCTGGCCACGCCCGTGGGCCCCGAGAGCGAGGTCGCCCTGCTGCCCTCGTTTGGAGGAGGTTAGGCCAGGCCGCGCCTCGATCGAAGTCGTGCCCCGGGGCGAGCGTCTGGGAGCGCTCGATCAGCAATTCCCACCGAGAGATCGACCAGGAGTTGATTACCCATGAGACGCTTCTTCGCGACGGCCGCCCGCTGGACTCGCCATTCGTTCGAGGCCCGAGTTCTCTGTCTGTGTCTTGCCGCCGTCTCGGCGTGTGCCGCCCGAGAGCCCTCGGCATCGGGAACCGCGTCGCCGAACGCGCCGGCGTCGCTTGCCGACGACGGCCTGATCGCCTCGCCCGAGCCCGGCTGGCCCCAGTGGCGCGGGCCGCGCCGCGACGGGATCTCGATCGAGAAAGGGCTGCGAAAGCGCTGGCCCGCAAACGGCCCCCCACTGCTGTGGAAAATCGACGGCCTCGGCCGCGGATGGTCGTCGCCGATCATCGTCGGCGAGCAACTGTTCGTGACCGGCGACCTGGACGAAGACCTCGTCGTGTTCGCCTTCGACCTCGACGGCAAGCCGCGGTGGCAAACCCGCAACGGCAAATCGTGGACCGGCTCGTTCCCGGGGTCTCGGGCCTGCTGCGCTTTCTCCGAAGGCCGGCTGTATCACATGAACGCCCACGGCCGGGTCGCCTGCCTCGACGCCGACTCGGGCGGGGAGATTTGGGCGGTCAACATCCTCGAACGTTTCGACGGCGAGAACATCACCTGGGCCCTCAGCGAGTGCCTGCTGGTCGACGGCCCCCGGGTCATCGTCACGCCCGGCGGAACGCGAGCCCTCATGGCCGCCCTCGACAAGCGAACGGGCGACACGGTGTGGACCACGCCGCCGCCGAGCGACGATCCGACGTCGCACTGCTCGCCGATCCTGTTCCGCCACGGCGGACGGCGCGTGATCGCCCAGTGCTCGTCGGCCCACGGCTTCGGCGCCGATGCCGACTCGGGCGAGCTGCTCTGGACCGTGCCGTTGAAGAACCGGTACGGAACGAACGTCTCGACCCCGATCTACGGCGCGGGCAGCGTGTTCTACGTGACTCCGTACGCCGAGTTGGGCCGGCTCTACGGCCTCCGATCCGACGGGCGAACGATCGCCGCCGAGCACGCCTGGACCTGCCCGCTCGATACCGTGACCGGCAGCGGGGTGCTCGTCGACGGAACGCTGTTCGCCGCGGGCTACGGGAAGCCCAAGTGGTGGTTCGGCATCGACTGGCGGACGGGCGAAACCAGGTTCGAGCTTGAGGATTTTACGACGGGCGCGGCCGTCTACGCCGACGAGCGTCTTTACGTGCTCGACGAGCGGGGCAACGTGGGACTTCTCGCGCCCCGGCCCGACCGCCTCGAGGTCGCCGGCCGATTTCAACTCTTCGATCGGCGCGCCCGCGACGCCTGGGCCCACCCCGTCGTGCTCGACGGCCGACTCTACCTGCGCTACCACGACACGCTGTGGTGTTTCGACATTTCGATATAAGGCACGGCGGCGGTTCGGTCCGCGGGCGCAAGGCCAAATCGTCGGGGTTGGCTCGATGGTTCTCGGCGGGGCTCCCCCGGCCACACGGGGGGTGCGTTGACGCTCGAATCCAGCAGTTTTAGAATACGGAATTCGTAAACCCCGGCAACTGTCCACGTTGACGAGACACGCCTACCGCGAGGGAGGAAAGAGCACATGGCAAATGAGAAGTCCGGAATCGCCAATGTCATGAGGGAGGAGCGTCTGTTCCCGCCCCCGAAGGAATTTGCCGAGAAGGCGCGAATCGGGTCGCTCGAGCAGTACGAGACGATGTGGAAGGAGGCGGCAGACGACCTGGAAGGTTTCTGGGGGAAGATGGCCGACGAGCTGCACTGGTTCAAGCCCTACCAGAAGGTCTTGGAGTGGAACGAGCCGTTCGCCCAGTGGTTCGCCGGCGGCCAGACGAACGTCGCGTACAACTGCCTCGACGCCCACCTCGCGACCCCCCGGCGGAACAAGGCCGCCCTGGTCTGGGAAGGCGAGCCGGGCGACGTCCGCGTGCTCACCTACCAGATGCTGCACCGCGAAGTCTGCAAGTTCGCCAACGTGTTGAAGAAGCTGGGGGTCGAGAAGGGCGATCGGGTCGCCATGTACATGCCCATGATCCCCGAGCTGGCCATCGCCATGCTGGCCTGCGCCCGGATCGGCGCGGTCCACTCGGTCGTGTTCGCCGGGTTTTCGGCCGAGGCCGTCGCCGAGCGGAACAACGACGCCTCGGTCAAGCTGCAGATCACGGCCGACGCGGGCTGGCGTCGCGGGAAACAGCTCCCCTTGAAGGCGACCGTCGACGAGGCCCTGGCCAAGTCGCCCACCGTCGAGAAGTGCGTCGTGTTCCGCCGCGTCGGCATCGACGTGCCCATGCAGGAAGGCCGCGACTTCTGGTGGCACGAACTCATGGACGAGGCCTCGGACGATTGTCCCGCCGAGCCCATGGACAGCGAAGCGCCGCTGTTCATCCTCTACACGAGCGGATCGACGGGCAAGCCCAAGGGGGTCAAGCACACCACGGCCGGCTACAACCTCTACGTCAAGAAGACGACCGAGTGGGTCTTCGACGTGCGCGACGACGACGTGTACTGGTGCACGGCCGACATCGGGTGGATCACCGGCCACAGCTACATCGTCTACGGGCCGCTCACGGCGGGCGTCACCTCGTTCATGTACGAGGGCGCCCCGAACTGGCCCGACGAAGGCCGCTTCTGGGAGCTCATCGAGAAGTACAAGATCAACATCTTCTACACCGCCCCCACGGCGATCCGCGCCTTCATCAAGTGGGGCGACCACTGGATCGACAAGCGCGACCTGTCGAGCCTGCGCCTGCTGGGCACCGTGGGCGAGGGGATCAACCCCGAGGCGTGGATGTGGTACCACAAGAAGATCGGCGGCGAGCGCTGTCCGATCGTCGACACCTGGTGGCAAACCGAGACGGGCGGCATCATGATGACGCCGCTTCCCGGCGCGATCGCCACGAAGCCGGGAAGCTGCTGCAAGCCCCTGCCCGGCATCTTGCCCGAGATCGTCGGCGAAGACCGCGAGCCCGTGCCCACCGGCAACGGCGGCTGGCTGACGATCGCCAAGCCCTGGCCCGCGATGATTCGCGGAATCTGGGGCGACGATGAGCGGTTCAAGATCCAGTACTGGTCCGACGTGCCCGGCAAGTACCTCTGCGGCGACAACGCCCGCTGCGACGAGGACGGCTACTACTGGATCATGGGCCGAATCGACGACGTGCTCAACGTGTCCGGGCACCGCCTGAGCACGATCGAGATCGAAAGCGCCCTGGTCAGCCACCCGGCCGTTGCCGAGGCGGCGGCCGTGGGCCGTCCCCACGACTTGAAGGGCGAGGCGGTCTCCGTGTTCGTGACCCTCGGCGGCGACGCCGAGCCGAGCGACGAGCTGCGCCAGGAGCTGAAGATGCACGTGCGCAAGGAGATCGGCGCCTTGGCCGTGCCCGACGACATCCACTTCACCGCCGCCTTGCCCAAGACCCGAAGCGGCAAGATCATGCGGCGGCTGCTCCGCGACATCGCCGCCGGGCGCGAGACCGTGGGCGACACCACGACGCTCGAAGACTACAGCGTGCTGGCCCGGCTGCGCCAGGACGAAGACTGACGCGTGCCGGTCGCGATCGTTCTGTTTTGAACGGGGGCCGGACCCGCGGCGGGGTCCGGCCCCTCGTTTCTTCTCCCAAAGGATGCCCCATGAACGGAATCCCCGTGCTCCACGCCGAGGGCGACTCGATCGCCCGGGCGTGGGAGAACTCGCTCGTCGCGCTGTTCGAGTCGGGGTGCGATCTGCCCACCGAGTACGACCGTCCCGGCGACCCGCCCAGCAAGGACGCGACCATGATCCTCACGGTGCGCGACCCGCTCTCCGAGCCGATGATCCACCGCGACCTGCCCGGCGGATTCGAGGACCTCGAGGAATACGTGCTGGAGGTCTGCGACGGGATCAAGGATCACCTCGTCCGCGACCCGAACGACGGCGGCGACACCCGGTGGGAGTACACCTACCACGAGCGGCTGTTCCGCTACGCGGCCCCGACGCTGGCCCCGGTCGACCAGATCGAGAGCCTCGCGTTTCAATTGGCCAATCGCCCCCACACGCGCAGGGCCCAGGCCGTGACCTGGAAGGTCTGGGACGACGCGGCCTGTTACGATCCGCCCTGCCTGCAAAGCGTCTGGTGCCGGATCACGCGGGAACGCGACCGGCCCGTCCTGAGCATGAATGTCCGCTTCCGCTCGAACGACGCCTATAAGGCGGCGTTCATGAACGTCTTCGCCCTGGTCCGGTTGCAGAAGCGGATCGCCGAGCGGGTCTCCGAGCACCTGCGCGGCGAAACGGTCGGCGTGGGGCGCTACTGCCACGTGGCCGACAGCTACCACATCTACGGCAAGGACCTCGCGGAGTTTCGAGCCCGCTTTCTCGGCGCCCTCGAAAAGCGCACCTTCGAAGAGCGGACCGTGCGCTACGAAGACGTGCGCCCGATCATGGACGGCGCTCGCCGCGCGATCCTCCAGAAGGCCAAGAACATGGGCCGGAAACGCTGATCCGCCGGTCGCGAACCCCAGACCGGCCCCTCCTGACCACGGGGTCTTCCATGAAAACCGCGCTCTGGTTCACCCTTTGCATCTCCGGTTGGGGCGTCGGCGCCTTCTTGATGGCGCACCTGGGACGGTCGCTCGGCATGGGCACGATCCTCGTCTGCAACCTGATCGGCTACACGATTGCCATTGCGGCGTTGGCTCGGGACGTGAGCCTCGGTTGGAGCTGGAACCACCTGGGGGCCGTGGTCACCGCGATCGTGTTCGTGCTGGCCAACTTCGCCTTCTACCGCCTCTCGCACGCGGGGGAAGAGGTCACCATCCTCGCGCCGCTGACCAGCCTCTACGTGCTGGTCGCAGTCGGGCTGGGCGTCGTCGTGTTCCACGAGACGATCACGCCCCGCAAGGGCCTGGGAATCGTGCTCGGCGTGCTCGCGATGATTCTCCTCTCGTGGGAGCGCCGCGAGCCGATCGACGAGCCCGCGCCGGTTCGACCGCCAGCCATCGACGCCGCGCCGCTTGGCATTGCGCCGAGCGATCCGCGCGAGTCGCAAGCAGCGGGAGACTGACGGACCCTTCACACCGGGACCGCCCGCGCGACCCGCGCCCCGCGCCGGGCGTCGGGCACGGCGTGCTTCAGGTCGCCGTCGTTCTGCCTGGGGCTGAACCGGTTCGACACGAAGGTCTCGAAGACCAGGGCGATCAGCACCGCCGACAGGAAGACTTCCCAGAGGCTCGTCCCCTCGCGCAGATAGTCGAAGGTGCTCGACAGGTCTTCGGGATTGTCGGCGAAGACGAGGGGCGTCTGGCTGAGGCGTCTTGCCAGCTCTTCCCGGGAGATCTTCGTGAGGTCGGCCTCGTCGGGGTCGAAATTGACCGAGTAGGCGTACTGAGTCGGGCGGATCGCTTCGAGCAGGCGGAAGGTGTAAATACCCACATCGTGCGTGTCGGCGAACCGGAACGAGTCGGCCCGGTTGCCCTCGTCGTCGACCAGCTTCAACCGGACGGTCGCGCCGGAGGGAGGCAGCACCTCGATGCCCAGGGGGCGCGTCTCGTCGTCGAAGGTGATCGTGATCGGCGCGCCGGCCAGGGCCTGGTGGTGCACCTGCTCGGCCCCGGCCAGAACGAACGTCAGACGCACGCAAAGGGGCAGAAAGAGCGGGCGCAAGGGCAGGTTCGTCCAGCCCACGTGGGCGCTGGTGCCCAGCATCGTGACGCGGCCCTTGCCGGCCGACCGCTCGGCGAGAATCGCCTCGCCGTCGTCGAGGCGGGCGAGAATCGCGGCGCCCTCGGCGGCCCGGGCGTCCATGCGCACGTGCTTGTACACCAGAACCGATTGGTACAGCGACGGCGGCTCGGCGAAGTCGCGCAGGGCCCGATGCTCCTTGTCGAGAAAGGCGATGCTCCAACTGTCGCGGCCTTCGCCGGGCTGGGGCGAGCGCACGTCCAACAGCGGGGCGGGAAGCAGGCTCCCCTCGGCCTGCTGGTTCATCTGGTTGTAGGCGTCGGGCTCGACGTTGTCGCCGCAGATCCACACGAGGTTGCCCCCGCCCTCGACGTAGGCCCGAAGCCTCTGGGCCAGCTCCGGCCCGGGCGCCGGCAGGTTGACGCAATACACCACCGCGTAGGTCGACAGCCGCTCGGTCATCAGATCGTCGGGCGTAAGGGCCATGGTGCGGATGGCCCAGCCTCCCGACCGGGCCGGCGCGAGGGCCTGCTCGACGTAGAACGAGTCGTCGAGATAGCGGATCTCGTGGCGGCGCGCCTTGACGATCGCCACGGGAATGCCCTGGTCGACCGTCACGGTAAAGAACCGGCGGTCGTCGAGCGCCGAGCCGTCGGGCCTCGCCAGGCGCACCTCGCCGCGGTGGATGCCCGCGGTGGTCAGCTCGAACTCGAAGGTATGCTTCACCCGGCCACCCGGGGTGAGCGTCAACTCGGGGCTCGTCGATTCCTTGGCGTTGTCGAGATAGAGTTCCACGCGTTGGGGCTGGGCGACCGTCGACGGGTTGAACAACTCGACCGTGGCCTGGATCGGCACTCCCGTCACGGGCACGGCCGCCTGCACGTCGACGTCGACCACGGCCACGTTGGCCTCGGGCTGGCGCCCGCAGTCGACGACGATGACGGGAATCTTGCGTTTCTCGAGCTCGGCGTCGCGGAGATTCTCGTCGGCCGTCTCTTCCTTCAGCCCTTCCCAGCAACGCTGCTGCTGGTCGGAGAGCACGAAGATCTGCTTGTTCGGCGCGTCGGACTTGGCCAGCAGGCTTCGGGCGTCGTCGAGCCGCGCGGCCAGGTCGGCCCGCTCGTAGCTGACGGCCCGCTCGTTGAGCAACTGGTTGAGGATCTGCCGCACCTTCTCCTGGGAGCGGTCGAGCTTGCCCTCTTCCGGAAAGCGGGGTCCGCCGGTCACGTAGAGGGCCACGGCGTCGCCGGCCTCGAGCTCGTCGGTGACCTGCAGCGCGGCCTTGACCGCGGTGTCGAACCGCATCTCGCCCGAATCGACGACGCCCATGCTGGCCGAGTTATCGACGATCAGGGCGACGGCCGACTGGCTTCCGCCGCCCAGCAGCGTGCCCAGGCTGGTGAGGGCGGGCTTGGCCAGCCCCACGGCGATGAGCACGAACAGCGCCATGCGCAGCAGCATGAGCAGCAGGTCCTGGATCCGCCGCCGGCGCCGGGTCTTCTCGACGCTGATCTTGAGAAAGCGCAGCGTGCTGAAGGGCACCTCCTTGGCCCGCTGGTGGTGGATCATGTGCAGCACCACCGGGATGGCCGCCGCCAGGGCGGCGAACAGAAATCCGATCGCGCCGAAGGTCATGGCATGTTGCGCTTCGCGATGTAACGTGAAAGCATGTAATCGTAGGGCACCGAGGTGTCGGTCATCACGTAGTCGACGTGGCTCTCGGCGCACGCCCGGCGGTAGGTGGCGATGAACTCCTCGATCTGTTCCCGATACGCGTCGCGGACCGCGGCCGGGTCGATCTGGAGCCGCTGGTTCGTCTCCAGGTCGTAGAAAGCCGTCAAGTCGCGGAAGGGAAACTCGATCTCGGCCTTGTCGAACACGTGGAAGACGAGCACCTCGTGCTTGCGGTGGCGGAAGTGGTGCAGGGCCCGGATCACCGCGTCGGGGTCGTCGTACAGGTCGCTCACGAGCACGACCAGGCAGCGGCGCTTGAACCGACTGGCCAGCTTGTGCAGGATCGAGGCCACGTCGGTCTCGCGCCCGGGCTCGATCGTTTCGAGCTGCCGCATCATCTCGTTGAAGTGCCGGGGCGAGCTGCGCGCCGGCATGTCGAGCTGGATCGTCGCGTCGAAAGTGGTCAGCCCCACCGAGTCCTGCTGCCGCGTCATCAGGTAGGCGAGAATCGCCGTCAGGTAGGCGCCGTAGTCGAACTTCGTGATCGTCTCCTCGTGCCGGTAGCCCATCGACCCGCTCGTGTCCAGCAGGATCTGCACCCGCATGTTCGTCTCTTCCTCGTACTGCTTGACGTAGAGCCGATCGGTGCGGGCGAGCATCTTGTAGTCGAGGTGCCGGGGATCGTCGCCGGGCGTGTACTCGCGGTGCTCGGCGAACTCGACGCTGAACCCCTTGTAAGGGCTGGCGTGCAGGCCCGAGATGAACCCTTCGACCACGCCCCGGGCGACCAGGGTGAGGTTCTTGACCCGTCCCAGGGCCGAGGGCTCGAGGTAGCGGTACCCGGTGCTGGGGCTCATCGCAGTTGGAACCTCCGGCGCAGGATCCACTCGGTCGTCAACAGGCCGGCGAAAAGCGCCCAATACGCCGGCGGCCAGAAGAGCGGCTTTTCCATGTAGAGGCGCCGCTTGCGGGCCGTGCGGTCGAGCTGGTCGATCAGGTGGGCGGCCGTCGAGATGTGCATGCACCGCCCGCCCGTGTTCGCGGCGATGCGGGCGAGCATCTTCTCGTCGAGATCGAGATTCTCGAATTCGAGGTTGGGTCGGCCGACCTCGACGGCGACGGGCTCGGCCGCGAGGCGGATCGCGTCGAGTTCGGCTTCGACGGCGATCTCGTAGGTCCCGGCCGCGCCCGGCTCGAAGGTCCCGCCGTAGTGTCCGGCGGGGCCGGGCACGACGGCGAGCGGGACGATTTCGGTGCGCCCGGCCGGCCCGCGCACCCGGGCCGTGACGACCGCCTGGCCGGTGCCTTCGCCCTCCTGGTCGCGGACGATGGCCGAAACGCCCACCGTTTCGCCCGGTTCGTAATAGCCCTTGTCGGTGCGGGCGGACACGCCGGCCTCGGTGGCGACCTCGGTGGTTCGGCCCGCCAGCCAGCGCACGAGCTGCCCCCAGAATTGCAGAAAGGGCGTTTCCTCGTCCCGCGCGCGCAGCCCTTGCTGCCAACGGCGCGTCGTGTCGCAGGCGAACACGGCGGTTCGCCCCTCGCCCACCGGCTGCACGGCCAGGACGGGCATGTCGTCGGGCTCGACCGGGCAGGTCGCCAGCACCGTGGCCCCGGGGCGAGCCGGCCCGACCCGCGTGCCGCCCAGCAGGTCGGGAAGCCCCGCCGTCTTCGGCCCCGCGTCGCGGGTCGGAAAGTAGTCGGCGATGTTCGCGAAGATCGGATGCCTCGCCCCGTCGGGAGTGAGCTTCGGCAGAAACGGATCGGTCACCTGGCCGATCTCGCGGTCGCCCAGCAGCACGGGCAAGACGGCGCCCAGCGGGGTCTGCCCATATCCGCCCGGCCCGAGACTGCGGTATCCGCCCAGCATGATCAGGCCGGCCCCGTCCCTGATCCGGTTGACGATCAATTCCTGCTGGTCGGGCCGCAGATACGAGCTGTCGAGATCGCCGAGGATGAACACGTCGAACTGCCCGATCGTCTCGGCGTCGGCGGGAATGGCCCCCAAATCGAGCCCCGCGATGTTCGTCCGCTTGAGAAAATGGTTCGGCTTCGTCTGCACCAGGGCGTAGAACTCGAGGTCGGGGTCTCTCGACAGGAACCGCTGGGTCAAGGCCCCGTATTCCTCGCGAAGCGTTCCTTCGAGGTAGAGGACGCGAATCCCCCGCTCGACCACCAGGGCGACCGCCGAGCGCTCGTTGTTCTCGACGATCTTCTCCTCGGCGAGCGGCAAGGCGCGCACCGTATACGTGTGCCGGCCTTCGACGGTCGGCAGGAACTCGAAAGCCACTTCCTGATCGCCTTCGACCTCGTCGAGGGTCAGCTCGACCTGGTCGATCTGCTGGCCGTCGCGTTCGAGCACCACGGCAACCGCGCGCCCGGCCAGCCCGACCGCGTCGACCGAGGCCGTGATGCGGGCCTTGTTGTTGAGCATCAGCCGGTCGGGACAGTCCATGCCCGTGAGGCGCACGTCGCGGTACGACACGTCGCTTTTCAGCGTGGCGCCCACGCCGACCGTGTGGACGGGCACGCCCAGCTTCCGCGCCACGTCGTCGGGTCGACCCGCCGAGTTGTGCACGCCGTCGGAGAGGAGGATCACCGCCTCGACGTCGGCGCGCGGGAGCCGCTGGGCCGCGGCGCTCAGCCCGCGCGAAAGCGAGGTCGCCTTGCCGTCGGGCATGAGGCCGGCCAGCGCGCTGCGGTCTTCGAGGGACCGGGCCTCCTCCGAGAACTCGATCAGCACGAGGTTGAAGTCGTCGTCCAACTGGCCCCACCAGGCGTCGATCTGCTCGCGCGCCTGGTTGAATCGCGTCACGCCCGTCGCGTCGTCGGCGATGCTCATCGACCCCGAGCGATCGAGAAGGAAGATCAGGCCCGGCCGCTCGGTCAGGTCGCGGTGATAGCTGAACACCGGGCGGAACAGCAGCAACACGACGATCAGGATCGCGAGGATGCGCAGGGCCAACAGGGTCTGCCAGTGGCGCCGCCGGAGCGTGCCGAACGCCCGGTAGTAGAACGCCGCGGCCAGCAACACCGCCACGGCGGCGACGGCCAGCATCGTCGTGACGCGATAACCCTGCTCCAACGTGAGTTCAAACACGGCGTCCCGGCTCTCCCCTCCCGCCTCCGGTTTCCGGCCTTCAGCCTACTTCTTCGCCCGGTAGCGCGACGCCTTGCGACGCCCCTCCTCGAGGGCCTCTTCGCCCAGCTTGATCAAGCGCACGTAGGAGAGCGATTCGAGGTCTTGCCCGGGCTCGCCCTTGTCGCGCTTGTGCAAGAGGAACCGTTGAGGCTCGTCTTGCGACCCTCGGGTGCTGGAGGGCGCCGCCGTCGGATCGAGGTAGGGCTTCACGTAGATGATTTCCGAAATCGGCCCGGTGATCGTGCGGTCGTCGTGAAGCGTGATCGTGTAAACGTACTCGCGCGCCGGGTACTCCCGCCCGGTATAATACTTCTCATTCAGCGCCAACTCCTTGAAACGCCACTCCTTCTCCATCCACTCCTTGAGCACCTTGCATTCGATCTGCTTGACCGCCCGAAGGGGGATCTCTCGCTGCCGCTTGACCTCGTCGTCGTAGATCTTCAGACGCTTGTCGCGGGTCATGTAGATCGCGCCGGGGTGGGTCGTCCCGTCCGAAGTCTCCAGATAGCCGGGAATCGCGTCTTCCCGCTCCGTCCGCACCGGCCCAAACGGGTTGATGGCGGGTGGCTCGCCGCCCCAAAGAGGCGTATTCAACGCCAGGACGAACAAGCCGAACGCAATCCCGACGGTCGCGAGGCGGGTAGAACGCGAACCGGACATGGGTCGGGTCTCCTTCGTTGCCGGGGTTGTCGGGGGGCTCTTCGCGCCTTCGCGCGACGCCCGCCTGGCGCGGCGTACCCCAATGGGCGTGGCTCGACGACCTACCCCCAGATGTCTTTTGTACCCCAAGTCGGTTCGGATTGCACGTACCACTCCGCAAAGGCCGCCGGGTTGCTTGTCGGGGCTGCGGCGCGCCGGGGCCGTCTGGGGCAGGCGATTAACACTGCCGAGGGGGTAATTTCGCTTGACGCTTCGGCGGTGGGTTCGGGAGAATAAGGATAGATGGGAGATTATGCGCGTCCGGCCCGCGCGCCCCCACGCCTGCTCCGCGGAGACGCCGTGATGAACCAACCCAACCAACCCGGCCGGCGGCCTTGTTCCCGCCGCAGGTTCCTCGAAACGATGGGGCTCACCTGGGGCGCCGGGACCGGGGGAGGACTGGCAATCCCGGCGCTGGCCTGGGGCGAAGAGAATTCCGGACCCATCGACTGCGGACCCCCGCCCGAGGCAAAGAAACAGCACCGAACGGGTGGAGAGGCGTTCCCGCCGCTGCCGCTTCCCGTTACCCCCCTGCGACGGAGCGAGAAGAAGCGTCCGCCCGCCCCCCCCGCCCTCATCGGCAAGATGGGCATGGGCCCGGTCCGATGGATTACCCGCGAGGGCAAGCGGGT
>Ga0334898_1001417_pt1 | contig 26803 bp, 25 predicted proteins | sample GraSluR3_MG_10_FD_207228 | JGI IMG/M metagenome (GOLD analysis project Ga0334898, IMG submission 207228) | Sludge microbial communities from methane-producing bioreactor in Wageningen University, Netherlands - Granular Sludge_3_08-R3 | ecosystem: Engineered > Bioreactor > Anaerobic >... | reverse complement strand
CTTATTCTGTTACACTGTGTCCCACTGTGTTAACACGGAGTAACACTATAGGCTTTTAGCGTTCTGCTATCTAAACTTCGCGTCTTTGCGCCCCTGTCTGCCCAATATGCCTACCTTTGATTTAAGAAGAGGTAAGCGACAGGCAGGTTTGCGTTTAAAAACTACACAAACACCCCATCCAAAACCTCTTTAATGCGCTGCATGTCTTTTTCGGTCATGTTGGAGCCGGATGGGAGGCAGAGGCCGTGGTCGAAGAGTATATAGTAGTATCAACTAAATAGTCAGTTTATCTGTAGGTTGAACCCTCTTTAAAAGAAGAAAGGGTTGCAGCCATTTCGCGACCCAACCCTCTTGCACCGATTATATAGAAATTTTGTGACATAATTTTACGTTTCGCGTTTTACGTTTGGCGTTCTACGTTCGCATCGCATTATTACTTCACCGCCTCATCGTTTTGCGTACAGCTGGGCTATTTGTTTAATTCGTTTTGTTACTATGTATCGAACCAGTAGGTATATTGCAGATAGAAGAATTAGTAATGAAATGAAAATAGGAATGGTCATTATCCCTTTATCAATTAAAATTATGGTAGTTATGTTTATTATAAGCTGAATGATTGCATAAAGAGTTGATACTAGAACGTGGGGTAATCGCAGCTCGTTGCTTAGGTATTGGTATAGGTGGGTGCGGTGTGCTTTAAAAATATTTTCCTTTCGTTTTAGCCTGTAGATAATTGTTATTACGCTATCGATGCCATAAACTATAACGAGTAGAATGTATTCAATCCTACCTGTTTCAAGAATTAGCTTGATGATAAACCAGGCCAACAGAAATGCCATACCCACGCTGCCGATATCCCCGGCAAAGGTTTTGGCTCGCTTACGGGCATTGAAAAACGAAAATATTATCAACGAAATAATTAGCAGTACTATTAGATGATTCCCATTTTCAATCTGAAGAAAATCTGTTGTTTGTGATATCCAAAGTAGCGAAATCAGTGTGGTAAGCGCATAAAATGATGTAATTCCGTTTATGCCATCCATAAAGTTAAAGGCATTTATCCAGCCTATGGTAAATATGTATGTGATTGCAACAACGTACCAAGGGAGTTCAAATACTTGTATTTGCCAGAAGAGCACCGAAACAGCCAGGAAGTGTATGGATATCCTAATCTTGTTGGAGAGCACCATCACATCGTCCAAAAAGCTAATTAGGGCAATGGCAACCAGCGCACCGATAATATATGTCTCATTAAATCCATAAAGAAAATACCAAAGAATTGCTGCAAGGGTGAAAATCACTCCACCTCCCCTTATGGTGATATATGAGTGGGAGCTACGCTCGTTGGGCTTATCGATAATATTAAACTTATCGGCTAACTTGAAGTAAACTAGTAGTGATAGTAAAAGAATTATGAATGATATTGTGTGAAGAAGCATGGGTTAGCGTTTTTTTGGCTTTTAGCCGTTAACTATTGGCTGTTAGCGTTTTGCGTTTTACGTTCTAAGTTTTGCGTTCTGCGTTCTTCGTTTTGCGTGCAAAAACTATTTATTGACGAGTTGCCAGTGTCCGCCTTTGGCTGGGCCAACTCGGTTTATTAATCCAAGTAATTTTAACTTGTTGATATTGTCAAGTACTTTTCGTTTAGAAATACCTATGCTATCGGCAATTGCAGACATAGAGATTGTATTGTTTTTTGAAACTAGTTCAAGTATTTTGTATTGATTTTCTGTAAGGTTATCGGGGACCTTATCGGGGACTTTATCGGGGACTTTATCGGGGACCTTATCTGTAAACTCTTCAGAAAATACAGTTACCATAAATCCTTCTGAAATATTCCTGAATTTTGGTTGTGGAAGGTTAGCCTCCTCGAAATGCTCAATAATTCGTTGTATTCCAGAACCGTATTTTTCTATTAGACCCAAACTTTTGCAGAAATCGGCTACTAACTTGTTTCTGGGTGTTGATTTATAGTTATTCGTTAGCAAGTCGTTAACAGTTATCCCTTCGGGAAGTTTCCCAGGGTTATAAAACTCAATACGATCGTTAAATATCTTTACAATAGAATCGGAAGAACTACGGTAGTCCCGATGAATAATCATATTGACAATAATCTCTCTTATGGCCTCTAGTGGATACTGCCATTTTTGTGTGTTCTGAGGTTTACCCGTAATAATAACTTCCTTGTTGATGTGTTTCTTGACAAAATCCATAACCTCATTTATCTGAGCAAGTATGTCGGATTTTGTTCGAGTGCTATCCTTTATTATCGTAGTAGTTTGAAATCTACCTAATTCTATGGTTGTTAAAACAGTATCCCGGTTTGTAAAAAGGAGGTATGCTGCATTGGTAATTTGCCCATCTCGTACCAGATCGTTCTTCACTAGGAATGTTAACGGATCGTCATTAATTCTTGAACCCGTTTGGTTGATTGCATCAATAGCCTCTTGAACCTTATTGAGTGAAATTTCATTGATGTTAAATTGGCTATTTAGATGAAAATCCCAACTGGTGTTGAATGACTGTAAATGTAGGTTCACTACTTCTGAAATATTGAGCAAATGGTTGGAATTTGCTACACGTTTAAAGTATTTGCCACGGGTTGCGACTGGTTTTATTGGATACTCCTTTATGCTTAATATAAGAACAGTTTTATTGTCTATGCTTACGCTATTTGCCTCAGGAAGTATACTTGGAGTGGTTTTGTTTTTAATCTCATTTATCCAATTTTGAATAGATTCAGCATTCAATTCAGTCCCAGTTATCTTTCCTGTAGGATTAATGCCTACTAAAATCTTACCACCCGATGTATTAGCGAAAGCAACAAGAGTTTCAATCACCTCCTTGTTAAAAGAGTTTTTGAACTCAAGCGTTTCGCTTTCTCCAAGAGAAATTAGATTTATTATGTCTGAGGGTTGTAGCATTTTGAGCATTTTACGTTCAGCGTTCAGCGTTTAACGTTCTGCGTTCTACGTTTTGCGAACAGCGTTTAGCATTCGCTTCATCGCCATATCACATTATCGCCTAATCGTTCTAATGGCTTTTTGCCTTTGGCTGTTGGCTATTGGCTGTTAGCTTTTAGCTGTTGGCTTTTAGCATTTATCTGCGTAAATCTGTTAAACAGCGTCATCCCTGCCTGCCGAAAACGTCAGTTAGGCAGGTGCGTTCTACGTTCTACGTTTTGCGTTGAGTGCTCGCCTTATCTCATCATCTCCTCATCGTTCAGCCTTATTCTGTTACACTGTGTCCCACTGTGTATGACACTGAGTTACACTGTGGGCTTTTAGCGTTCAATGCCCCTTAAACGACTCCAAAGTCACAACCAACCCATCCTTAGCACTTACAGGCATTTTATCAACCCCCAAAGCGGTTTTTAGCTTGCTGTATTCGTAGAGAAAATGTGTAATTATTTGTCTGAAAGGTTTTGTTGCTGGGCTTTTTTGCCAAGGACAAAAACTGTTACTAGTCCTATTATGGTAGTTGTGCCAAAGATGCCTGCAATTGCTTCATGCCCCATAATGGCAAGAACAGCTGCCAGTATCATTCCAATTAAACCAAGAGCAAAGCCAAATAATTGGCCAAGCCTACTTTGCTTAAGTTCTTCCTTAATGGCATAATCTTCTATCTTCATCCTATGGCTTGACTGTTTTTCGGCCATTGATAAAATTCTTTCTGCACCATTACTAACAACTTCATTGTAACCTTTAAGGAGTTCAGGTGGAGGGATTGGACCACTAAAAGTAGAGGCTTGATATATTGAAACTCCTACAATTGCATTTATTATAGCTTGCTTCTTCTCTTTTGGGAAATCAGGATCTGAAAGGATTGATTTTAACTCATCTGGAATACTTATGCTCCCTGGTTCGTTATAGTCATTCCCAGAATGAGCGTCTTCCACACTGTTTTGTTTTTTATCATTATTGCTCATTACTTGCAAACTGTGGGTTGAAGTTCTTTTTCGAACAATACTTTAGCATTAAGAATGTCTTGACCAATTACCCCCCAGTCTGAAAGTAAAGCCTTCGAGTCTGCTTCTCTTGCAGAAGAGGAATAGTTAAATTCGAAATAATTTCCTGCAATATTTAATACGCTTCCAGCTCCAACTAAGAATGATGGAGAAGGAGCTAGATGTAATGTTCTAAACCTTACTTTTCTCATAATCATATTTTTCTTTATGTAAAGTTAACGATATAAACTATATAACGCAAAAGACTGGTAAAATGTTATATTTAGTGATTTGCGCTTAACGTTTTAGGTTCTGTCCACAAACCTGCTTGCCGTGTGATTAGAGTTGTGGGCAGCAGGCAAGTTTTCTCAAATTGAATCAAATTTTCTAATCGGAGTTCGTTCCTACGCATCATCGCATTAACCGCTAATCGTTATTCGTTTGACGTTTTGCTGGCTGTTAGCCTTTGGCTGTTGGCAGTTAGCTATTAGCTGTTGGCTTTTAGCACGTATCTGTGCAAATCCAAAAAATCTGTGTCATCAGCGTTCTAAAATTTGCGCCTTTGCGTCTCTGCGCGAGAACCAAACGACTCCAAAGTCCCAACCAACCCTTCCTCAGCACTAACAGGCATTCTCTCAGTTCCCAAAGCAGCCTTTAGCTTGCTGTTTGACACTACGTACGACTCGGTTAGCTTCTTTAGGCGCTCGGTGTTCAGGGGGAGGTGGAGGAGGTCGCCAGTTTTGGCAAGTGATTTTATTAGGCCTTTAGGAATATTATACACACGAGGCTTCTTGCCTAGCGACATGGCTATAATTGAAAATAGCTGGTTGGTTGATAACGGCTTATCATCTGCAACCTGGTAGGTGCCGGGTTCAATGTCTTTTTCAATTAGCTGCCTGATAACAAAAGCAAGGTTATCTATTGACAAAAAGGAGCGTTTATTCTCAAACGCTCCCAGTGGCCAGGGTATTCCCTTTTTCACAATGCTGAATAGCAAGTTAAGATTCCCCTTATTGCCTGGGCCGTGAATCATGCAGGGGCGGAGGATGTAAACGGCTTTTGGCTTTTGGCTGTTGGCTTTTAGCCAGGCGGCAAACTTTTCTGTGATGTATTGCTCGGCGGCTAGTTTGGATTGCCCATAGGGTGTTTTCGGGTTTGGCTCAACATCTTCGGTTAAAAACTCGCCTTTTACACTATCGGCAACAGCCTTAACCGTGCTAAAAAAGATAAATTTCTTTGCATTGGACTCTAAAAAGTAATTGAATATCTTTTGTGTTAGCCCAAGGTTAATATCAAAATAGCTTTGTGGATCGGATGTGTTCTTTGTATCGTGGGCTTTGCCGGCCAGGTGAATAATGCAGTTAACCGGAGAAATTTGCTCCAGCTCTTGCCAGTTAAACGTTTTATTTATGCCTTCTTTTTGGGGCGACACAATATCTAACCCGTAAAGCATATGTTGAGCTTTTAGGGCAGCAACAAAATTGCTTCCCACAAATCCGTGGATGCCGGTGATAAGGATGTTCATCTAATAATTTGTTAAAAATTTGCGGATCGAAACATGTTCGATACCCTTAAAACTACCTGATGCAGTTTCATCCATGCTTACCACTTTTTTTGAGCAGTTATCAGGAATTGCCAAGAGGTTGCCAAATTCACGTTGATGTGTTTTTTCGTCGGGGATAAGATAGGCAACCTGGATGTAGCTTTTTATTTCATCTTTGTAAGCTACAAAGTCAATTTCTTTATCACCATGTTTTCCAACATAAACGGTATGCCCGGTAACGATTAAATGATGATAAACCATATTTTCAAGTACTTTCGAAATGTCTTTTTGTTGAAACGGGACAATAGCATGTCGCATACCTAAATCTTCGAAATAAAACTTATCGCCGATTTCAAATATTTTACGCCCCTCAATTTCTGTCCGCTTAACCCTGTCAATCATATAAACCGACTCCAAGTAGGTGAGATATTCCAGTACCAACTTTGGCGTAAGGTTAATGCGTTGTGATTTTAAATAATCGCTGATTCTTTTAGCCGATAAAATACTGCCGGTAATATCAGCTAAATAACGAATCAAATCTTGTAAAAAATTTACATTGCGAATATTGAAACGAGCAACAATATCGCGTAAAATAATCGTATTATGGATGTTTCTGAGATATTCATATACAATCGCATCTTCTTTTGGAAGGTTAACTAGGTGGGGCAATCCTCCCCATCTGATGTATTTTAAAAAAGATTCTTTACTTTCATTGAAATGGTGAAAATGAAGAAATTCAGTGTATGATAAGGCATGTATGGAGATTTGTATTGTTCGCCCACTGAGGTGTGTGGCTAACTCTCCCGATAATAGCGTGGCATTGCTTCCGGTAATGTAAATATCCCAATTATCGACCGTTAAAAGACTACGAAGGGCTAATTCAAAATGGCTAATGTCCTGAATTTCATCTATAAATAGATAATGTTTTTTACCTTGTTGTCTTTGTAGTTCAAGGTATCCCATCAGGTCGTTGTGGTTTTTTATGCCATCGAACTGAAAGTCTTCTTTGTTGATGTAGATTATATTGGCTATGGGATCGTGTTTTCGGATTTCGTCCATCACCTGGAGTAATACATAACTTTTCCCAACCCTTCGCTGACCGGTTAATACTTTTATTAAACCCGTGTTGATGTAGGGCTTAATTTTATTGAAGTACAGCGGGCGTTCTATGTACGCTTTATTGATCATTGTTTTTCGTATAAGTAAAACTATCGACAAATATAGCAAAAGTTTTACCTATGAGTGCAATGTATTTATGCCACCCACCCCGAATAAGAAGATCAATGGCTCTTTGCTCCGGTTCTTTGTATCGTGTGCTTTATACCAATTTGATTTTCTTTTAAAACTTACTATACGTGGTTATAATGCCGATAGATAAATGAAAAGCGTTAAGAAGCGGAGCGAACTTAAGGCTTAATTCATTTACTAATCGGTATTGCCGGCTAGGTGGATAATGGTATTAGTGGGAGGGAGTTTTTCTAAATCTAGCCAGGTATATGTTTGTTTAATATGTTTATGTTTCGGAAAGACTATGTCTAAACCATTAAGCGAATGATAGTCACATAAATTATTCACTAGGTTGCTGCCCACAAAGCCGTGAATGCCTGTAATTATGAGTTGCATTTATGAGTTAATTAAATCAGATACTAGTTTAACATATTGTTTTGTTACAACTTCTTTTGAATAATGTTTCTTAATAATATTCATTCCATTATTTCCAAGTTTTTTCAAGTCGTTGACATTCACGTTTTTTAGATAATCAGACATAATATCTACTTTTTTTTCTAATTCTTTTTCTGAAACAATAAAAGAGCAATTTTTGTCTGATAGAAAGTTTACAATGGGGGTATTCTGACCAGAACAAATTAAAAGAGGCTTTCCGCATGCCATTATTGTATAAACCTTAGATGGGAAACCATGGTTTTCAGTTTTTGGTGACATAAAAATAAATTGTATGTCAGAATATGATAATATTGAAGGTATGTCGTTTCTTGGTTGGTAAGGTAAAAGATTTAAGTTAGTTAAATTATATTGTTCTATAGATTTTTTCAATGAGTCTTTTAGGACACCCTCGCCTATCACAAAAAACACTACTTTTTCGTCTTTTAATCTTAAAGCTAATTGAACTAAAGGTTCCCAGTCTTGAGCGTGCCCAATATTCCCGGCATACATTACCTTAATGTAATCCGTTGGTGGAAACATAACGGGATCCAAAACTAAATTTTCAGGTGTTAATGCATGATACATTGAGGTGTCAACAAAGTTAGGCACTATATGAAGTTTTTTAGGATACCTAAAGCGCCCTACAATAGTTCTGAAAAACATTTCATCAATAGTGGTGACTAAATCTGATTTATTGTAAACATACTTCTCAATCCTTTTAAGAAATTTTATTAAAAAGCCTGATTTAAGAATTCCACTTTCAATCATTAAATCAGGGTAAATTTCTTGCACATTGTATATAGATTTAGATCCTTTAATTTTACAAAGTATGACATTAATTATACCAATAGTTAATGGTGGGGAAGGGGATAAAATAATATCAACTTTTTTCTGGAATAACCCGATAATTAAGGCCATTATGTGCCAGTAAACAAACCCTAGGATTCTTAATAAAGAACTTTTAAATTTTTTTTGGGGTATATGCTTTATGGGTATGCCATTATAGTTACTTTTATAATAGATACCTCCTAAAACAGGTTTTAAAGGTTGTTTAACCAGCTCTTCTTGAATTACATTGTAATGAGGCGTTGTTGTGATAACAGAAACATCGTAGCCAAACTCTTTAAACTTTGAAGCAATATCATTATATAGATATGCAGTAGAGACGCCATCGGGACTAAAAGCAATACTATGTATTAGTATTTTACTCATTCCAAACTACCCTTTTAATATAGCCAGCATAACTCAAAATGATCCTAGCAACTTTGTCTGCCACATTTGGCATAGAGTAATCATAAACCTGTCTAAAGTTGCGTTTGGGAGAAAGTGTTTGGCATTGCAATTGCACTAGCCCTTGCATTATTCTTTGGGGATTTAATCCCACCATCATAACGGATGCTTCTTCCATAGCTTCGGGGCGTTCATGAGCTTCGCGGATATTTAGTGCTCTGAAGTTTAGAATAGATGACTCTTCTGAGATAGTGCCGCTATCAGATAAGACGGCGTAGGCGTTCATTTGTAGGGCGTTGTAGTCGGAGAAGCCTAGGGGTTTCATAAATTGAATTAGTGGGTTTGTGTATAATGTTTCACTGTGTTCCACTGTGTCAGACACTGAGTTACACTGTGAACCCATCTGTTCCAATTTTTTGCGGGTGCGGGGGTGAGTGCTTACGATGATGGGATAACCGTATTTTTCTGCTATAAGGTTAAGCGAATCGATTAAACCCTTGAAGTTTTTTTCGCTGTTGATGTTCTCCTCGCGATGTGCTGATACCACAAAAAACTTACCTTTTTCAAGGTTTAATCTTTTAAGAACATCCGAACTTTCAATTTTTGGTAGATAGTAGTTTAGCACCTCAAACATGGGTGAGCCCGTTTTGATGATCCTGTCGGCGGGTAGCCCTTCACGCAGCAGGTACTCCCGCGCAATATCGCTATACGTAAGGTTGATGTCCGATATGTGGTCAACGATCTTTCGGTTGGTTTCCTCTGGAACTCGCTGGTCAAAGCAACGATTACCTGCTTCCATATGGAAAATGGGGATGTGACGTTTTTTTGCGGGTATCGCACAGAGGCAACTATTTGTGTCGCCTAATACCAGAAATGCATCTGGTTTAATTTTCTCAAGTAGTGGGTCAATCTTTATTAATATTTGTCCTATGGTTTCTGTTGCAGTTGTTCCTGCTGCTTCAAGGAAGTAGTCAGGTTTACGGATGCCTAAGTCCTCGTAAAATATTTCGTTTAGTTCGTAGTCGTAGTTCTGACCAGTATGAACGGTTATGTGCTCAATGGCTTCCGATTCGTCGAGTTTAGCCATTACTCTCGATAGGCGAATAATTTCTGGGCGTGTGCCAACTACGGTTAATACTTTTAGTTTCTTCATTGTTGGGGTTCTTTGAACACAGATGACTCAGATTTAACAGATTTACGCTGAAAAGATTCGAACACTGATGACACTGATTAAACGGATCTACGCTGATTTATTTATCTGTGTTCTATTAATTAAACAGTTTCGAAATATGTATCTGGGTCGTTCGCATCAAAATGCTCGCTAATCCAGAAGATGGTGTAAACTTCCTCATCGCCCACATTCTTGATGTTGTGGGTGAACCAAATGGGCATATCCACATATGAGGGCTGGCTTCCATTTAATTCAAACGACAAAACTTCATTGGTTCCAATTCTTCGTAACTCAATTATTGCTTTCCCCTTTATCACGGCGAAGCGCTCAGCCTTACGTGTGTGGAAGTGATTGCCACGGGTGATCCCTGGCTTGGTGGTGGAGAACGATACCTGTCCGCCGCTGTTAAGTTTAACTGTCTCCACAAATGAGCCACGGTCGTCGGTTTTTAGGTCGAGATGGAACGGGAAAAATGATTTATGGTCGATATAGCACACAAAGGTGTTGAACAGGTTCCGCTCGAAGGGGTTATCTAAATTGGGAATAATGCCCTTGGCAAAATAGTTCTCTTTGTATGATTTTAGTAGATTGAGTAGTTCTGATACTTTGATTTTAGCGGTATGGTTTATTGAACACTGATGACGCTGATTTGACAGGTTCTCACTGATATCTGAGTCAATCTTTTGGATCTGTGTAATCAGTGTTCCTTCAATTTTATTAACGATTATATCCACCAACTCGCCAACATAAATCAATTTTAACTCCCCATCCACCTCAATTTTGGGTGTTTCGTTATGCGTAAGCTGATGGCAGAAGGTTGCCACCACCGAGTTGTAGTATGGATGTCCGAAGGGTCCAAACACGTTGGGGATTACCAGTCCTGTAAACGAAGCGTTATTCCTTTGCGCCCACGCCTCAAACAGCACCCTGCCCTCTTTTTTTGACTTACCATACAGATTATCTCGCTCCTCCTGGGTTGAGGATGAGAAGAGGATGTGGGGTTTTGAGTCTGTTTCCTCGCAGGCTGCAATGAGTTGCTTAACCAGCCCAATGTTTGTTTTGTAGATTACCTCGGGGTCGTTGTGGCGATTCATAGCAGCAAGGTGCACAATGGCATCGCACTGGGAAACAAATTGATTTAACTTTGCCTCATTCTGAAAAAATGAATCTTCGAAAGGGATTCGTTGGAATTTGGTTGGGTGGAGGCCAAGGGTATTGAATAGGTGTGTTCCCACAAACCCTGTTTGTCCTGTTATGCCTACTTTAATCATAATATTTTATAATTAGAACGCTGATGACACAGATTAAACAGATTTTCACTGGTATAATAATTTTGTAATCTATGTTAATCCGTAAGATCTGTGTTGTCAGTGTTCATGTTTTTTTGATCGTTAGTGAAAATCTTGCGTTTTAACTCAGGATTTTTGCCGAAGTTCAGCAGTAATCCGATTTCGATATCGGTAGCTTTTAAGTAGTTGATAAGTTGATATTCGTGCTCCTCGCAGATAGCCTCTTTTGCTTTAATCTCAACAATAACTTTCTCCTCTACAATAATATCTGCAAAGTATTTCCCCACATTAGTCCCTTCGTAGTATACATCAATGGGAAACTCGCTATGGCAGCTAAAGCCCATCTGATTCAATTCAATTAGCAGGGCGTTGTGATATACCTTTTCAAGAAAACCATAACCAAGCGTGTTGTAAACATTATAAAACGCCTTAATGATTTTCTGGGTAATATCTTTATGAAGATACATACTTGTTCTGTGGTTATCAGTTAAATCAGCGTAATCTGTGTTCCAATTGCTTAGTCAGGGTACTGAATGGCCTCCATATCCCCCAAAACATCCCGCCTGATTAAGGGAAGTTTGAGCAGCAAATCCTTCATACCCTCCACGTCCAGCTGGTGGGTGTTGTGCGAGTGGTAGTCCTCAATGGTGGCTACCTCCTGCTGCCCCTGCACGAAGTACTTGTCGTAGTTCAGGTCGCGGGCATCGCAGGGTATGCGGTAGTACTCACCCATATCGATGCTGTTGGCCATCTCCTCGCGGGTAACCAGCGTTTCGTAAAGTTTCTCGCCGTGGCGCGTGCCAATAACCCTTATCTTTTCTTCAGATTTGTATAGTTCCGTAAGCGACTTGGCCAGCGTAACAAGCGAGGCGGCTGGAGCTTTCTGCACAAACAGGTCACCATTCTTCCCGTTCTCAAAGGCGAATAGCACCAGGTCCACCGCATCCTCCAGAGTCATCATGTAGCGGGTCATGTTGGGGTCGGTGATGGTGATCTCCTTGCCTGATTTGATTTGATCAATCCATAGTGGTATGACCGAACCCCTGCTGGCCATAACGTTGCCGTAGCGAGTACAGCAAATGGTGGTTGGGGCATTTGGCCCAAGCGCCCTTCCCTTGGCAATGGCCACCTTCTCCATCATGGCCTTGCTGATGCCCATGGCGTTTATGGGGTAGGCAGCCTTGTCTGTACTAAGAACCACCACGTTTTTCACCCCGTGCTGTACGGCAGAATCGAGAACGTTCTCTGTGCCGAAAACATTAGTTTTTACCGCCTGTATGGGGAAAAATTCGCATGATGGTACCTGTTTCAAAGCGGCTGCGTGGAACACGTAATCAACGCCCACCATGGCGCCATCCACGCTGCGCTTATCGCGCACATCGCCAATGTAGAACTTCACCTTGGGGTTGTTAAGACGGTGGCGCATATCGTCCTGCTTCTTCTCATCGCGTGAGAAAATGCGGATTTCGCTATAGCGATCGTCGTTTAAGAATCTATTTAGAACGGCATTGCCGAATGAACCAGTACCGCCTGTTATTAGTAAAGTGCTTCTTTTGTTCATTTAAAATGGAGTGTTGAGAAATTACAATATTAATTTTTCACCTTGTTTATTTGATTCACTAATGCCTCTAGTGAAAAAACCTTAGTAATTCTATCATCAGATAATGTTGGGTACATATATTCTGAATAATAATGATCCTTGGGATTAATTAAAACTGAAAAAGATTTTGAATTGTTGTAAAGTGCCTCAAATAGGACTGTAGAGTTTCTTGCAATACAGATGTTATTTGAAATACTCTGAACAAAGTCTGTAAGAATGGTATAGTTTTTTGATTGAAAATTATACCTACTTATGTTATCGTTTGGATGTAGTTTAATATAAATAGATTTGAAATTCTTCAACAAATAGTTTATAATAGTCTCATCTTTCTGAAAGTCTCTCCCTTCTGTGAAAAAAACTATTCTCTTTTCATCGTTATTTTTGGGATAGTTGTATGAGAATAATTTTTCAGGAAGTTCTCTATTATATTTAACTATTTTAGAACTGTAACTATTTATTAGAGAATTTTTCTCGTTTTCGGAAAAGCATTGTACTTCATCACCAAAGATTGAATGAGGGAATTTAAGACCATAATGTAATCCATGAGGAATACAAATACTGCGAACACCATTTCTTTTACAATTGTCATCAATAATTAGCCCCCACCTAGATTCTTTTTCTCCTGAATATACCACCTTGTAATTACCCTTTTTGAAAATTTTTTCTATTGCAAATTTATTAAGAAAGTAATGTGATATTCTCTCTGCACTAAAGGAAAGTGGACTATATAAAGAATTATTACCAAAGATATTTCTTAATTCTTTGTAAAGTAAGATGTATTCTTTTATAGAATTAAATAATACGTATAACATTACTATTATTATATTCACTGGTGTTATATGGACTGTAAGAGGGGTGTAACTACTTTTTATATTACTAGTCTTTACAGTAAAAATATCCAAGAAAAAATTATACTTATTTAATGAATTGCATAAGTACTGGCTAAACACCTTGTAACTAGTTGCAGAATTTATAAATACAGGTATATTTTTCTTATCATAGTCCGATTTATCCTTAAATAAATCCCTTATTAACAAAAAGATCGTGCCGAAATAGTACTTAACTAGCTTCCATAATGAAAGAATCAATAGTTTTTTACCATAAAAGAAAAGATGTAGTCTGTTTAAATCAATTTTTACATTACAATTTTTAGATGCTGAAATTAAAAATAACGCTTCTTCATCAATAGAATCAATATTTATATGATTTATATTTTCGTCAATTATTAAACGTAAATAAGGCAAATATTTATTATGAATAAATGATAAAAAAATATTATTAATGAAAGGGGATTTGAATTCTTCTAATTCCTTAGATATCGAAATCGCATTTTCATAAAGATTCCGATTAAAGTAATCATCAATATTAACTAATTCATTATTAACAAATAATTCTCCATTATACTTAAGGATGCTCATATGGTCAGATTGACAGTGCTTAGATATTTAAATATTTAACGAATAATTCTACCTGACCCTTTAGTTTTCATTGTAGTAAAAACATCATTAGCAGAAAAAAAACTAGCATCACCTTTTGTTGTATGATTCAATGCGCTCAGAGTAACCGCAAAGTCAACTATTTCTTGGAAACTCAACTTGTCTTTATTAAGTATTCCGTAAATTAACCCTGCGACGAAACTATCCCCTGTACCAACTCTATCCATAATATTGTCAATTGTATATGACAAACCTTTGTAAGAGAATTGAGCATCATCTCTGATAAATAGATAACCATTCCAATTGTTAATAGTTGCAGAAACAGAGTTCCTATTACTGATAGCCAAATATTTTAGTTTGTTAAATTTTTCAAAACACTTTATTGCTATATCATTGTAGATCTCATCTTCATTTACTAAATCATTTGTAAAACCAAATATATTCTGAAAATCAGATTCGTTTCCTGCAATTAAGGTTGCGCTCTGACAAAGATTGGTCATTATTGTGTTTATTCTTCCCGAATCTTTATTAACCCAGTCCCAAAGTTTATTTCTAAAGTTTAAATCAACTGAATAGGGACAATAACAGGAATTTACCAGTTTCTCTAGAAATTCAGATATATTTTCGCTAACAGCAGGTGATATTCCTGAGAAGTGAAACCATTTTGAATTGTTTAATATCTTCTCCCATTTTAAAGACCTAAAATCACATAAACTGAAAGCACTTCTATCTCTATCGTAAATAACATACGAATTTCTTGGACCAATACCAGTTTCTGTCCAATAAATTCCAACTCTTTCGCCTTTTACTATAACATTATCTGTGGTAACACTATGAGATTTTAGTTGCCGTATAACTTTTTCGGCAAGTGGATTGTCTGGTAAGCATGTAATGAATTGACTTGTTTCACCTAGATTTGATAAGGCAATGGCAACATTTGATTCGCTTCCTCCAGGTTGAATATTATAGTCATCAGCTTGTGTAACTCTTTCGTCGGCTAGGCTTGGGCTTATGCGTAGCATTATCTCTCCAAATGTTGTAATCATAATCCGTGTATCTCTTTTAATCGTTTTTCAACAGGTATAATATCTTCAGGTACATCTACGGCATAAGTATTACCTTCAACCTCAACCATTCGAACAGGAATCTCAATTTCTTGAAACCTTAGTATCTCAATGTCCTCATGCTTTTCAACAAGACCCTTGCCATCAAATTTACCATATTCTAGTAATTCATCCTTTGTAAAAGCATAGATACAAACTTGTTTGTAATATTTTTCTGGTTTATTTTCCTTGCTTTTGTAACCAGGAACAGGTAACCTTGACATATAAACCATTTTCATTTGTTTATTGAATGCCACTTTGGGGATATTAACGTTTTCTGGATCTTCTGTATCAGAAATTACAGCCATAGCGTTAATAACCTCGTCAGGATATTTTAATTTTAGTTCTACAACCTTGTGAATAGAATCTGGGTTTAGGGTCGGTTCGTCTCCTTGAATATTAACATAAATATCAGCATCCACCTTAGATGCAACCTCTGCAAGCCTGTCGGTACCGGTTAAATGCTCATCAGATGTTAAAACAGCATTAAAGCCATTTTTTTCAACCAAATCTTTAATTCTAGTATCCTCTGTGGCAACATATGTGTTTTCAATCCCCAAAGCACTACTTGCTAGTTCAGCAACCCATAAAATCATTGGTTTGCCTAGTAACATAGTTAAAGGCTTGCCAGGGAAACGGCTCGATTTATATCGAGCTGGAATAACTCCTACAATTCTTTTCTTAGTCATAATTATTTCGTATTACTTCTAGCTAATTAAAGAGTATACAGATTCTGTTTTTAGAGAATAATGAGTTGATGTAATACTCACCAAATTCGCTTTGCTCATTGCCTTTTGAAAAATATACTCATTTTCTGCAATTAAACTTCTTTCCTTGGCTGATATAGTTTGACTATCGTACCCATCATATCCTGCAATATAAATTGATTCTGCTTTTAAGTCAAGTGCTGTCTGTAATGCAAGTGAAGTGTGAGCATCCATAAACTGATCGGTGAAATTGACTTCAGCCAGTTCGAAAGACTTTTCTTTGATAACTTCTGGTAGATATGTTCCCATTTTCCTTGGATAGGGAGGTAGAACACACTGACCTGTAAGTGATTTCAAGTCATTAAAAACGGATTCTAATCGATGCCCTTCATTACCCACTAAGCAAAAGAACTGTTTGCAGTTTACATCTTCGTAACTTTTGGCATTCTTTGAACTAGCATGAACAATACAGACATTCTCCAATTTATCAATAAATGATTTTATAGCATCAGCATGATTAATAGCATTAGGCCCCCCTCCAATAATTACTATATTTTTGTAATACTGAGTTGGTTTGAAAATGGGAAGTCGAATATTATCCTGTTCACCAATTTTTTGATTGTTAAGGGCTCTAATAATGCTGTTAAATGAGTAGAATCTTTGGGTGACCCATTCCATAACATCTTTTTGAGGAAGAGAGTTTGCTCCCGAGACCATATATGGTAAATTTGTTCCCCATTCGTGCTCTTTATGAAGAGAAGTCCATAATTCTATAAGTTTTGAAAGTATATTGAAGTCGAAATCTAATATACCTTTCGAGGCAAAATGGGTTAAGAGTAGTTCAGTTTTAAGGTTCCCAGCACCACGCCCCATACCCATAATAGTCCCATCAACAACATCACAGCCAGCATCTATTGCTGATAGTGTATTTGCAAAAGCCAACTCTAGGTTATTATGTCCATGAAAACCAACCTTCTCATCGCAATTAGATTTCATATTCTCCACCAGTTCTTTTACCTGTTGTGGGAGCATACCACCATAAGAATCTACAGCTATTTGATACTCTACAAGCCCATTTAATTCTTTGAGTTTTACTAGGAAGGATTTATCTTGATAGTATTTCGACATATACATCAAGTTAAAGGTAATATTAAACCCTCGTTTCTTAATTGCTTCTCCTAATTTAAGCGCTCTTTCAAATTTGGTTGGATCAACTGCTAGCCTTATTAATGAAATTTTACCATCTAATCCAGAAAGTAGTTTGTCTAAATGTTCTGGGAGAGTGTCTTTCTCATTGAACATTAAAGCAAGACGCTTATTGTTTCTATTTAATTTATGAATTTTGTTTATAACAAAATCAGGATAATAGAAATACTTACCAAAGTACTCTTTTTTAGGAATACTCCGATATCCAATCTCAAGTAAATCAACTGGAAGATCTTGCATAGCGGATATATAGTTTTCAACTATATTATCTTTGAAGTCCCAATTTGTATAGTAGCCTCCATCGCGGAGTGAGCAGTCTAATAATTGAAATTTGTTGTATTTCATAACAGTCATATAATTTAGATTTCTGGTTTTTCGTTTCTTACCAATCTTGAGAAAACACTTAATTGGTAATATGGGTTATAATACTTATCAATAATATGGTAGCAGTTCTCTCGAATTTGATTGCGATCAAGATTGTTTATAAACCAGTTGCTTATACTATCTGCAAGGCTACTGGCAGAATTCTCTTGAAAAAAGAAACCATTAAACCCATCAATTATTGCTTCTGCTTCAGGCATTTGATTGTTCATATTACTGTGTGTGCAAACAGGGGTGCCGTAACTTAAACTGTGTATTGCTGTTAGCCCAACATTGCCTGGAGAAACGCACAAATCTGACAAAGAAAGATATTGGCTAATAACGTTTTCGTCATAACAATCACCGTAAAAATGGATCCAATTATTTTCTAAACCTTTTTCTGATAATGCTTTTAGTTTGGCTTCTTCACTACCAGCACCTATAAGTAATAGGTTGTAATTTATCTTGTCAGAATTAAGAGTGTTTATTGCGTTTATGAGAATTTCTAATTTCTTTTGAGGGGTCAGTCTTCCAATAAATATTAAAATAGGAATAGTAGGATTTTGGAAAAAGTTGAAAACATCACTTTTTTGACGTTTATTACAATTTTTGCGTAGATAAATATGTTTTTCATAGTCTAACGAGTTGAATACCACGTATAATTTTTCTGGTTCAAAAGCCCTTAATGTCATCAACTTTTTAGCCCTTCTTTCATAAAGCAAATGGTAATCTGCCAATTTGTAGAAAAGAATCCTTGTAAAAAGTTTTAATTTACCCTCATTGCCATATAAACCGTGTCCCCAGAAAACAACTTTTTTCCCTCTTAACTTACAGATAATTGAAGCTATCCACGTAGAGATGCAATACATATTTCCTAAAAATATTGCAATACTATAATCATTACGGAAAGATTCCGAAATGACTCCTATTTGCCATATATATGTACTTCTATGCCATAGGTTTTTTATCGGGTTTAGTTGATCTTTTACTTCTTCAAAAACATCTTGGTTAAAATCAATATATTCTATCCCTGATTTACTATTAGTTCCATAGTAAAATTTATATAAGGTTTCTTTATTATTTAGAAGTAATGCCCAAATAGGTTTTCTATAATGCGATGGTATTGAGGTGAATAATTTAACAGTTTTTTTCATAACTAGTTTACGTGGTTAACACTTTCGTTTCATTAATGGCTATTGCTTCAATTGCACCCCAATAAAAAGCTAAATAAATAAAGTAAGTGTGATAAACTATTAAATGACTCACAATAGATAGTGTGATGAAAATTATTAGTGAGGCACCATAACTTATATAAATACTGTTGTTTTTCTTTCTAAAATGAATGAAACGTTTAAACAATATAAAGTATAATAATACATATAAGATAAAGGCAATTAATCCATAATTAAAAAGTACTTCTATAAAATCATTATGAGCAGAATAATGATAATAATCAATAACTGTAAAATGACCATGTCCAAATATCCACTCAAATAAATTTGATTCTTTTTGAATTTCAATAATATCTTTCCAAATGCTTATTCGTCCTGAACCCTCATCATTTTGAATATTTTCAAGTCTGTCGGTAATGTATCCCTCACTATAGTTGTTGTAAATTGAAAAAACATAAAAAAAAATTACAATCATTGAAGATGCAACGAAATATTTTAGAACATTATATTTCGATTTTTTTCTTAAATATCCAACAAATATGTAGAATAAACTTATTATACAAACAATAATAATAGCACTCCTTTTAAAGGAAACAAGTGCTGAGAAGAATAAAATTATAATAAGTGTATTTCTAAATAAACTTCTATTAATTAATAAAATCCATGGGGTAAGAAGTAAAGGGTAAAAAATGTGATTAGATGCACTAATGTATGAAAATGGGTTTAAGGATCTGAGTTGCGTTACAATAATAAAAAAGAAAAAGATTGCGATAATAAATATATAAATGAAAATGTATTTGCTTCTATTTAAGTATGATTTATCTTTTCTGGTTAAAAGAAATGCTGTTATATATGTAATCGGCCAAAGTGAAACATAAATTAAATCTTTAAAGATCCTGTAGCCACTTGTTAAAATACCAAGTATTATGATTATAAATAGCCAAATACTTACAAAAAGTGTTAATCCAGTAATTCTAAAATGTTTTAAATTGTTTGCGATAAAAACTAAACAGCATAACTCAATTGCAAGTGCAATGTATGCTTGGATTGTTTTCAACCCCCCACCATATGGATCTAAGTCAGCTCTTAATGCATAAATGCCAACTATTGAAAAAGCAACAAGCAATAATGATAGAAACAGAAAAAAGATAAAGTCTTTTGATACTTTTAACATATAGTTTAGGATGCATTACTGCTAATTGAGTAACTAAAGAATCACTTTTTATGAATAATTTATAAGATCAAGTTTGAAAGTGACATTCCTATTTGATGTTGAGAATTTATCCTTTTGAATTCATCATAATCTAAGTTTAGATTATTTCTCTCAGTTACTTTAATTATAGAAATCAATTCTTCTATACTTGAAAAAAAATTAACGCTCTTTATGTGTTTTTTTACCCAATCAAAACAACCATTGTCATAAATAAGGAGTGACTTATCGTTTGCAATTGCTTCGAAAAACACACCACTCACTCTATATCTAAATTGCTGCTTGTCATAAGGTAATAAAATGTGCGTCGATTCAATAAATAAACTTTTATATTCTTCTTTTGTTAGGTATCTGTTTATGGTTATTACATTAGACAAAGCTGATTTTTGTTTAGGTATTTTTATGTAAATAAAATAATTTGATACAGCAAGAAAATCATTTAATCTTTGTGAAATTAATAGTTCTCTTACAAAGTTTCGATCAAGACTATTACTGCTTGGAATAAAAATCTTCTTTTTTTGATCATTATGGCTTAATTTCTCAGAAAAATCGGTTTGAAAAGGCTCTCTTATGCCGTGAGGTATTACAACTGCATTTGATATCTTATTTTTCTTAAGAAAATCGTATTGATCAAAGTTAAAGACTAGCAATTTATACCTTTTTGCTAATAGTCTTAAAAATTGTAAATGCATCTTAGATTTAAAAGCCTGTCTTATGTTATTGTGGCATACCAGTATTGTGTTTTTTGAAAACCTTGTAAAAAGAAGGGAAATGTTATCAAAAGTAGATACAAGTACTAAGTCATATGATTCAAAGCGAATACTCTTTTTAATGTTACATTGGATCTTAATTATTTTTACCCGATTGCTTAAACGTTTAAAGATTGTACTATTAAAAGTATAAAGTTCTTCAGGAATATCAACTAAATTGTATTCTTTGTTTATTGTTAGTTTGTTAGCATAACTCTTTGGTAGAGCTAAGTCGATTTTAACTTTATCTGTACTTAGTAACGCGTTTATATATATATTGTTAAAACCTATATGCCCTTTATTGCAAATTGGATCGATATATAATATTGACTTCATAAGAGAGTTTCAACTTAAGTTTTGTAATTATGAATACTATATCGTTAGGAATTATATTTAGGTAATATGACTATCCGTTTAGATACCAAAGCACCCAACCGTCATTGCGAAACCCTTGCCTTTTAAGGGCTGAAGCAATCTTTATTTTACTGAATAATAATAGATTGCTTCGTCGTAAACAACACTCCTACCAATGACGTGTTGTTATAATTGTAACATTTAGGTATGTTAGCGGACAATCATATTAGGTAATTTAAATGAATTGATTATTCTATTCATATTATCAATACATTCCTTCTCTTGAATTAGTGAAAATTCTTTACACCTATCATTATCAAAATTTTTAATTGCTTCAAAAACACTACTAGCAGTTGGCTTTTTCTTGAAATAGTCTAATGAAAAATAATTATTAAGGAAACCAGATTTTCTGACAATATGATAGGTTTTACTAGATGTTTTATCTATAGATATCCCATTTCTAATACCGTAATGATCAAAACTGAAGAATGGAACACAGTTGTGCAATGCAACAACAATCGGATGCATTAATACACCAACATATCCTTTAGAATATTTTATTAAATAGTACCAGTCAATTGGAGACAGTGGTCTATTAATATTATATTCTAATCCTAGGTCCTGCCCTCCTGAAGTTCTGGGTAACTGTGCACAACCAATGTTATTGTTTTTGGATAATTGAACAAATTCTCTGACCCATCGAGTATTTAAAGAGTCTCTAATCCCACCTGTGAATGACAATAGAATATAATTTTTAGGTAGATTAAACCTTCTTAAAATTTCTTCTTTTGTTATTTTTAATGGCATATTTTTATCTATACAAAATACCGGATCTGGCGTAATGGGAGGACAAATACTTGAGTCTGTAAAATATTTTATCATATTTTGCGTCCAGTCATCTCTTACGCTAAGATGCGAGAAGTATTGAATGTGTTTTTTTATTAAATTTTTTTCTTTTCCAAAAGATAAATAGTTAGCATTTTGCGAGGATATAGACAATCCTGCAATAGGTACATCAATGAATTTTAAGAATTCTCCCCAAAATGGATTGGGAAAAGTGTGATCTGTTGTTGGTTTTATACTCTTTAATTTACGATAGTTGAAAGAAGATTTTTGAATGTTAAATAATGAATCACTTCCAATTACTACACCTTGGATATTAAATTTTTCAATACAGGCTGCAATTTCTTTTGCATTTCTACATATATCACTTAATTTAAAATAATCGTTAATAAATTGTTTGTGAGCATTTGCTTGTTCTTTTGAAGTGTTATTATTGTATCTATTTTCAAAGTCATATGGCACCCAATTAATTACTATCGGTGTAAAACCTGTTTTTTTTAAATACTCATAAGTTGATAAAACCTGCAGGTTTGCACCAAAATTATAAGCCGAATGGTATGACAGAATCCCAATATTCATTTTTTTAAACTATATGAAGGTTTATACTTCCAGGAACATAATTATATTCCTTTTTTTCTCTGATACCAATTTGTTTTGCTGGAATCCCTCCCCATATCTCGTAAGGTCCAACATTTTTAGTGACAACTGACCCTGATGCTATTACAGCACCTTCACCGATTTCAACTCCAGGTAGAATGATTGATCTTGAGCAAATCCAGGCAAAATTCCCAATTTTAACTTGACCTCCTTTAACCTTAAAATTCACATCATTATAATCGTGATTTAGGGTCCAAATGATTGAATCATAAGCTAAAGTCACATTTTCTCCTAAAATAATTCCTTTTCTCGCATCAAGGAGTACATTTGGCCCAATTGAACACCCTTTTCCAATTTTCAGGTTTTTAGGCGACCTAATATGAAAGTTAGAAAAAATATAAACAAATTTTCCAATCTTTGATCCCATAATTTGAAGCCCCATTTTTCTTAATCTATTACTTGGCAACTTGCAAAGTAATTTATTAGTAATAAACCATGCAAGAGAAGTTTTCCATCCACTAATTAATACTGTAATATTTTTCATAATTGAAATCATTTTAATTATTTACAATTACCTGTGTAATTTACTTTTTAAGTAGACTATAATTTTAAGCACAAACAAGGTTTAATTCGTTTGTTTTATATCATATAGCTTTTGATTATAATTACTTCCTAATCCTTTTAAAAATTTTTTCGTTAATTATATTAATAATTTCTAAATAGGCGTCAGTTCTAAATAATCTGTTTAAAATTAAATATGAAATAGAAAAGGATAATGTTTGAAAAGTAATTGTGAGTAGTAAGTTGTTTGAGATAATTTGAAAAGGTAGGGATGTTAGATATGATACAACCCCAATTAAATAGTAAGGTGCTATGTGTCTGATTTGCTCAAAAACAGTGTAATTAATTTGCTTGCCTGAGTAATACATGTTTATAGATACAATTATTAATGATGCAGCTATTTGCCCAATAAGTAATGCCTCAACTCCTGAATATATGGTAAATATAATAGCTACAACTAAAATAATTCGTCTTATAATTTCAATAAATAGTATAGTTCTACCTTTTCCCACAACTTTTAATATGTTTGTATTTATTTGATGTAAGGGAAATGTTAGGCTGTAAATACAAAGAAGTCTAAATAAGGGGGAAGCTGGCAACCATTTTTCTGTTAAAATGATCAAAAAAAGATTGTCACTAATTGCAATAAGAAGAAACATTAATGGTGCAATTATAAAAATTGTTAATTTAATGATTTTTTCATAACCTAATTTTAACCTTTTGAGGTTTTCTTTGAATTTTACTAAACCTGGAAATGAAACTTTAAAAACTATTCCAGTAATTGTATTTCCAGCAAGTTCATTAAAACGTTTCGCTTGCGTGTAAAAACCCACCTCGCTAGTACTGTAGAATTTACCAATTAGTAGAGTGTAAACATTATTAAATACCACAATTATTAAACCTGTACCAAGCAAATTTAAACTTAATGGTAGTAATTGCTTTAATGATTTAATTGAAAACTCAAGGTTTGGCAACCAATGATTTTGTATGAATAATATAATTGATTTTGATAGATTTAGTACAATTAATTGATAAACTAGTGACATTACACCATAACCTCTATATGCGAGTATAATACCTATAACCCCTGAGATTAAAACTGATATTATTGAAACAAGAGAAATTTTTTTAAATTCCATCTTGCTTTCTAACATAGTATTATGAATTAGACTTATTGCATTAATAGGAATTGTTAAAAAAACGATTTTTGATAATTTCTCGAGGATTGGCAAATCATAAAAATTGGCAATAAATGGTGATGAAAAATAGAGGATTAAGTAAATAATTATACTTAGGGATATATTTAAAAAGAATACAGTTGAATAATCTTTATTGTTTGCATCACCTTTTTGTATTAGTGCTTGTCCAAAGCCAGAGTCAACAATAATGTTGCCAATAAATGAAAACACAGTTAGTAGCCCAATGATACCATAGTCCGATGGTTCAAGAATTCTTGATATTATTACTACCACAATGAATTGCACGACTAGGCTAGCATATCGACTGATTGCTATCCAAAAGAATCCTGATATCAATAAGGTTTTATTAGACATCAGATCGATTTAAATGGTATAGTTTAATACTTTTCAAATTCCCAATATAAATTTCAAAATAGTTTGCTTATTCTAAGATATTATTATTAGAAATAATATCAGAATAAACCTTCTTAATTTTTTGCGATTCACTTTTAGATAGGATTACTAATACGTCATCAGTTTCCACAACAATAATATTTTCAAGACCTATTATTTCAACGTGTTTTTTTGAGCCAAGGATAAGGTTGTTGCTTTTAAATAGATGGTCTTGCCCTTGGCTTTTGTAGAAATCGTATAGCGCTTCAAAGGATCCTAGGTCGGACCAGGTGAAAGAAGAGGGAACAACCTTTATTTTTTTTGAGTGCTCCATAACGGCATAGTCAATGCTCTCTTTGGGTATTTGTAAAGATTCTTCAAGAGGCATAAAATCTTCATTTATAATTGAGAATGCTGCTTTGGAAGCATCGAAGATATCTTTTCTGAATTTTTGGAGTTCCTCAAGATAAACACCAGCCTTAAAGCAGAAAATTCCACTATTCCATAGGAATTTGCCATCGTTCAAGTACTTTTCTGCATCCTTAAATGATGGTTTCTCTTTGAATGAAATAACATCTTCGCCATTGTGCTGTATGTAACCGTAACCCGTTTCGGGTTTAGTGGGTTTAATGCCAAAGGTTACTAGATTGCCTTCCTTGGCTAGCTCAACGGCTCTATCTACAGATTTTTTATAGATATCTAAATCCTCAATTATATGGTCTGCCGGGGTAACCAGTAAAATATCTTCCTTATTGGCCCACAATGCTGCAAAGGCAACTGCCGCTGCTGTGTTGCGTGGGGTGGCTTCTACTATTTTTGAGTATGCGGTAATCCCAGAATCCTTAATGTTTTGTTCCGATAGCTGGTAGTTATCCTTATTGCAAACTATAAGTATCTCATCACATATGCTATTGTTTCTTTCTGCAGCAAGTTGAAAAAGGGTTTTACCATTGAACAGGGGGATATACTGTTTTGGTTGCGATTTACGTGATAGTGGCCATAGGCGGCTGCCCACACCACCAGTTAGAAGGACGTTTATTAGGTTCATGGAAGCGTTTTTGCGTTTTGCGTTCTACGTTCTAGGTTTTGTCCACAGATTAGCACAAATTTACTCAAATTCTTATTTGTGTTAATTTGTGTTAATTTGTGGATAGTTTTTGAGTCAATTCTAACCCTTTGATGATTTTTTCTCTAATGGGGTTTATTGCCTTTGGTATTTTTAAACCGCTTGTTGTGGTGCAATTTTCTTTATTCGGATCAATATTTCTTTTTTACTTTTTTGCTCTTCCTCAATGTCATAATCGTCCTGTAAGCCAAGCCAAAATTTTGCAGTTGTTCCAAAATATGATGCTAACCTGAGTGCTGTATCGGCTGTAATCCTTCTTTTACCTTTAACAATTTGCGAAATCCGTGTTTGTGGAATATCGGTGTCTTTAGATAATCTGTATGCTGATATCTCAAGAGGATTTAAAAACTCCTCCAGTAAAATTTCGCCGGGGTGCACATTGGCCAATGTGTTCATATTTAGTCCTCTCTTAAATCCTCTGGTCGAATATGGATTATTTTTCCGTTAACAGAAATGACTAGCTCAAGATTCCGAGCCTTTTTGTGTTGTATTAACTTTCTGTGAGTCAACTCTAACCCTTTGATGATTTTTTCTCTAATGGGGTTATTGTCCTTTGTCATAACCAGATTGGATTCTTGAAATTTCTTAGACTGGGTGAATGTAACCTAAAATAAATCTGAATGTGTACCCGATCGGATTAGCCAAATCGCATTGTTTTCAGGATAAACCTTCCATAGTAAAAGCCAGTCGGGTTTTAAATGTGCTTCCCAAATGTCGTTATCGTTGCCAGAAAGTAAAATTTATTTTAATATTCAATGGTTTATGTAATTCTTTACCTTTTCAAATAGGTTGGCTGCTATTGCAAGGTTATTTTCTATTTCTGGCTTTTCAGGTATATTATATTTTGGGCCTGGATATCTTTCCGTTTGATAATAATCATTTATTACTAACAGGTCATCTATCAGTTCATTTGGAATATCAATATATTTATTACAAAACCCAAATAATTGCATTAGATCATGTGTTTTAGGAACTTTAATTCCATTGTATGCCAAAATAGACTTTAAGGTTTTCTCAATTGTTTGATGTATTTCAATGCCAATAATATCTGTATAATGATCGTGCTTTAGAAGAACTTCTGCCGTTTCTAAGTTTCTTTTGGCAATTTCAAGCCACTCTATTGCATATGTTTGATTAGGCATATATTACTTCTCCTTTGGTATAAATTTCTTCATAGAAACTGTCTCCAATTTTTATTCGTTCATATATGCGCTCTTCACTATCTACCAAAACATCAAAACTGATATATTGATCCTTGAATTTTTGCCATAACCTTTTTTTTATTTCGATACGACAATCTCTGACTTTATCCTTCTTTATGTTTTTGATAACCAACAAGTCTATATCGCTTTCATTGTCAGGGTTGC
>Ga0334898_1001416_pt1 | contig 26805 bp, 22 predicted proteins | sample GraSluR3_MG_10_FD_207228 | JGI IMG/M metagenome (GOLD analysis project Ga0334898, IMG submission 207228) | Sludge microbial communities from methane-producing bioreactor in Wageningen University, Netherlands - Granular Sludge_3_08-R3 | ecosystem: Engineered > Bioreactor > Anaerobic >... | reverse complement strand
GATGAATACAAAATACGCCGTAAGCTCATTGAAAACAATCTGGTGGAAGCAATCCTCATATTGCCACAGGACATGTTTTATACGACCAATATTAGCGTGACCGTTTGGATTCTGAATAAAAACAAAAAGGAACAAATCAAACAAGTAGGTGACGAAATACGCCATTATCGTAACCGTGAAAAAGAAGTGTTGTTTTTGGATTTACGCCAAATTGGTGAGCCTTTTGAAAAGAAGTTTACCCAATTTAGCGTTGACCACATTGCGCAAATAGCCAAAACCTTCCACTCTTGGCAGCAAGTAGAAAAAGGCTACGAAAACACCCCGGAATATTGTTATTCGGCAAGCTTTGAAGAAATAGAAAAGAAAGATTTCTCGCTTGTACCCAGCAAATACATTGAGTTTGTAAACCGGGACGAAAACATTGACTTCGATGATAAAATGAAAGCCCTGCAAACAGAATTTTCGGATTTGCTAAAGGCAGAAGAGCAATCGAAAAAGGATTTATTAAACGTATTCAGTACCTTGGGATATAAAATTGATTTATCATGACTAATAAGCAATTGAGCCTTTTTGAAATTGACGATGAGCAATCAATCTTTTCGTTATTGAATGACGAATTTCTTCCTAATGAGTATTTCGAAATTGAGTATAAATCGGGTAAAGATGGTTTTCCTAAAGAATTATGGAAATCATATTCTGCTTTTGCAAATACCAATACAGGTATTATTGTAATTGGAGTACAGGATAAAAAGGGAATTTTAAATATAGAAGGTTTAAGTGATGAACAGATTGAACGATATAAAAAACAATTTTGGAATGATTGTAACAACCCAAATACGGTTAGTCGCAATTTATTAAGTAATGATGATATTCGGGTAATTAGTATTAAAAATAAAAATCTGCTCGTATTTCGTATTCCATTTGCATCGCGCACAGAACGACCTGTATATTTAACACGAAATCCTTTAGGTAATACCTATAAAAGAAACCATGAAGGTGATTATAGATGCACCGATGAGGAAGTAAAACGAATGTTAGCCGATTCCAGTGCTGAATTACAAAGAGACAGTCTTGTTTTAGAAGATTTTACTATCGATGATTTTGATAAAACAAGTGTAAAGCAATTTCGTCAGCTATTTGTTTCTTCCAAGCCCGGCCATCCCTGGCATGTTTTAGATGATATTGAATTATTCAGAAAAATAGGTGCTTACAGAATTGACAGAAAAACCAAGAAAGAAGGCATAACTTTAGCTGGATTACTCATGTTCGGTAAATCGGATAGCATAAAAGAACAAGATGCCCTGCCAGATTTTTTTCCTGATTTCAGAGAAAGGCTTTCGATGGATGAAAAAATACGCTGGACTGATCGCATCTGTCCTGATGGAACATGGGAGAATAATTTATTTCAGTTTTATCTTAAAGTCTGGCCTAAACTTTCATCAACCTTGCCAAAACCGTTCCAATTAAATAAAGACGAAAGAGTAGATGAATCGCCAACTCATATTGCTTTACGTGAGGCATTTATAAATGCATTGGTACATGCCGATTATTCGTTAAGTGGAAATATTATTATTGAAATAGATACGGAGAAATTTATGTTTTCAAATCCGGGAACCTTGCTTGTATCCATATATCAATATTATTCGGGTGGCATTAGTGAATGTCGTAATCCGGCATTGCAGCAAATGTTTATGCTTATTGGCCGGGCTGAAAAAGCAGGTAGTGGTGTTGATAAAATTATGTCGGGTTGGCAGGAATCGCATTGGAGACGCCCTTATTTGGAAATTGAAAACCAACCCGACCGTATTAAGCTAACCTTACCTATGTTTAGTATAATTCCTGAGGCTGTTTTAAATGAATTAAACACTGTTTTTGATGATGTTAGCCATTTATCAGCTGATGAACTTACAGCATTGTCGTTTTGTCAGATTGAAGGTTCAATTTCGAACCAGCGTTTACAGTATGTACTTAACATGCACAGTACCGATATTACGAATTTGCTAAAAAAATTATGTTCCGAAAATTATTTGGAATCCGATAATAACGGGCGATGGACAATTTATAAAATCAAACAAAAGGTTGACACCTCTTTAACAGAGGTTGACACCTCCGTTTTGGATGCTGATATTCAGGAAGCTATTAATACAAAGGTTGACACCTTAAATACAAAGGTTGACACCTTAAATACAAAGGTTGACACCTCAGATAATATGGTTGCCACCCGATACACGAAAGATGAGCTTGAATTGCTGATTATGAAGGTATGTAAACATGACTATTTAAAAATGGAAGAAGTAGCCAATCAAATAGGCAAATCAGTTGATTATTTGAAAAATAAAGTGTTTCCGAGAATGATTAAAAACGAAAAATTGATAAAACGTTTTCCTTTTACACATAACCACCCGGATCAAGGCTATAAAACAAGCGAAGAATATGCAAAACAATTATAAGCCTTTAGGCGATTTCATCCAGCCAATTAAGGTTAAGAATTCTGACTTAAGTGCAAAAGAGTTACTTGGCATCAATGTCGATAAGTTTTTTATGCCGTCGGTTGCAAATATAGTTGGAACCGATTTGAGTAATTATAAGGTTGTTAATAAGAACCAATTTGCCTGTAACAGGATGCACGTTGGACGTGATTATAGAATACCAATTGCATTATCTGATAGAGAAGAGCCCTTTATGGTCTCTCCTGCTTATGATGTATTTGAAATTATAGACACATCAATTTTGCATCCCGATTATTTAATGATGTGGTTTTCTCGCAAAGAATACGACCGGAATGCATGGTTTTATACCGATGCTGATGTTCGTGGAGGATTAGCTTGGGAAGCTTTCTGTAACATGAAATTCCCCTTACCCTCTCCCGAAAAACAGCGTGAAATCGTCGCCGAATACACCACCGTTAATAACCGTATTAAGCTTAACAACAAGCTTATTCAAAAACTCGAAGAAACTGCTCAGGCTATTTATAAGCAGTGGTTTGTTGATTATGAGTTCCCCGATGAAAATGGGAATCCTTATAAAAGTTCGGGTGGTGCTATGGCGTATAATGAGGAATTGGATAAGGAGATACCGGAGGGGTGGGAAATTGGGAGAATATCTGATATTGCAACTATTATTATGGGTCAATCACCTTCGGGAGAGACATATAACAAAGACGGTTTTGGAATGATTTTTTATCAAGGAAGAACTGACTTTGGTTACAGATTTCCTTCAATTACTTCCTATACGACAAAACCCAAAAGAAAGGCTATAAAAAATGATATTTTAATTAGTGTAAGAGCACCTGTTGGAGATTTAAATATAGCCATAGATGATTGTGCTATTGGTCGTGGTGTAGGAGCCCTAAGAAGTAAATTAAAATGTAATTCACATTTGTTTTATACACTGCAAAATTTGAAATCGCATTTTGATATTTCAGACGGAGAAGGAACTATATTCGGTTCAATCAATAAAGATGATTTACACAATATGGAAGTAGTATATTCTGAAAATGAAATAAAGGAATTTGAAAAAATCGCTCGTCCACTTGATGATTGTATCAAAAATTATTGTATTCAAAACCAAAAGCTAACGGAACTGAAAGCATTGTTGCTTTCTAAGTTGGCGACAGTAGAATAAAGTTATGTTTATAAAAAGCATCCAGATAAAAAATTATAAGCTATTCTCACCAGATGAGTTTTTTGAGATTAGCGATTTGAACATTCCAGATGGACAAAACAACGGTTCTGGGCTGACTATTTTTGTTGGCGAAAATGGTTGTGGAAAATCTACTCTTTTGGATGCCTTCGCAATGCCTTATATATCATACAAAACAGATTCCTTTTCCTTATCTGACATTAATAATCCAAATGAAAAAGTTGAGATTAATATCCTGACTAACGAAGTTTACACATACAGAGGAACAATGCCGAGAGTTGAATACAAGGGCAAAGGCTTTTCTTTCTTAGGAGGTGTCAGGTCAAGAGGTACAAGTGGTTATCTTGCATCAATGGTTGTTACTGACCAGAAATATATAAAAGCAGACGGTGAAACAAAGCCACCAGATAACACACCTGACTTAAGACTTTCAGTAAATAATCCTTGGAGTGGTTCAAGATTTAGTGAAATTGAATATTTAATCCTTGACAAGAATCGAACTTTTCAAACACGAAAAGGAACGTACAATGATACCCGTTTCGATAGAATAATGGAGGACTTGAACTATCAGTATATCCAGAAGGAAGAAAATCCTATTGATTGTAATGAAAGGTTAAAAGAGGTAAAAACCCTTGAAAACAAAGGGGTAATTACTGGAATTAGCGAAGCAATAACGAAATTCATCGAGATAAGCGGAAATCAATTGAAACTTAAATTAATAGATAACTGGAAACCCTTTTCAAATGCTTTTTTTGGAACCGATAAAGAAAATTTACAATCTATCCCACTTAATCAGTTAGGTTCGGGTTATGAAATGATTTTTTCGCTTATCTACTCATATTATCTTTCAAAGAAAGGAAACAAAAAGCTTATTGTTTTAATTGATGAACCCGAGCTTCATCTTCACCCTAAATTGCAATCGGATTTTGTAGAATTGCTATTAGAATTCTCAAAAGATTCTCAGATTATACTTACAACACATTCGCCATTATTTATTAAACAATCAATGAGTAACAGAAATGTTCAGGTTAGAATTTTGACCAAAACGAAAAACTCTGTTTCAGTTGCCAACACTGAATTAGCGTTGTTGCCTTATGTTTCTGCTAATGAAGTAAATTTTATTGCTTTTAAACTTGCCACCGAAGAATACCATAATGAACTATACGAAAGGCTTATGCAATTAAAAGCAACAAATAATAAAATCAAAGATTTTGATGTATCATTTTTTCAAACGGTAAAAGGAGAACCAAAAGATTCACCTTGGTTGGGGCATCTAAATGAGGTTTCTATTCATACTTTTATAAGAAATCAAATTCATCACCGAGCTGATAATGGCAAAGCAGAGTACGATAATTTGAAGGCTTCTATTGAAAAGATGCGACAATACTTAATAGAAATAAATGAGTTGGACTAAATGAAATTCACCGAAGAAAAGTTAGAACACGCATATATTGAGTTGCTGGAAAATGAAGGATATTCTCACCAGTTGGGTATCACCATTGCACGCACCGAAGATGATGTGATTATCGAATCCGATTTTATTGAATTCCTTCTATCTAAGTATCAAAATCAGCAACTCACCCAAAATGAAGCGAAATCTATTCTTCTTCAATTAAAAACACTTCCGGCCAGCGACCTTTACGACACCAACAAAACCATTATGCGCTGGTTGAGCGATGGGTTTATTTTAAAACGTGAAGACCGCAGTAAAAAAGACATTCATATTGAACTGATTGATTACAATGGTTTGGAAGCCCAATTGGCAAGTGAAAATCTGGATAGTATAGTTGCCGACCCACAGGAGAAATATCCCAAGGATTACAACATCTATAAGTTTGTCAACCAACTGGAGATTACCGGAACACAAAAGCGTATTCCCGATGGCATTATTTATATCAATGGTTTGCCGTTGGTGGTGTTTGAGTTTAAATCGGCCATTCGTGAGGATGCTACTGTTTTTAACGCCTTTGAGCAATTAACCAAGCGCTACCGCAGGGATATTCCCGAACTGTTTAAATACAATGCTTTCTGTGTCATAAGCGATGGGGTAAATAACAAAGCCGGTTCTTTTTTTGCACCTTACGAGTTTTATTATGCTTGGCGCAGAATTGCCGGGTTGGCCAAAGATGTGGATGGCATCGACAGCATGTACACCTTGGTACAAGGCATGTTGAATAAAAACCGTTTAAGAGACATTATCCGGAACTTTATTTTCATGCCCGACACATCGAAAAAAGATGTGAAAATTGTTTGCCGATATCCCCAATATTACGCAGCCAATCGTTTATACGACAACATTAAACTGGCTCAACGCCCCCTAGGTGATGGTAAGGGAGGAACCTATTTCGGTGCAACGGGTTGTGGCAAAAGCTACACCATGCTGTACCTGACCCGTTTGCTTATGAAGAGCAAGCATTTCGAAAGCCCCACCATTGTGCTGATTACCGACAGAACCGACTTGGACGACCAACTCTCGGACACCTTTGGAGAAGCAAAAAAATACGTTGGCGACAATAACATCATCAGTGTGGAAAGCCGTGCGCATCTGCGTGAACTGGTCCAAGGCCGCCAGAGTGGTGGTGTGTTTTTAACTACCATTCATAAATTTACCGAAGACACACAACTGCTCACCGACCGCACCAATGTGATTTGTATTTCGGACGAAGCGCACCGCAGTCAGGTAAACCTCGACCAAAAAGTCAGGGTTACTGAAAACGGAGTAACCAAAACCTTTGGCTTTGCCAAGTATCTGCACGATTCATTACCCAATGCCACCTATGTCGGTTTTACCGGGACACCCATTGATGCCACGCTTGAGGTGTTTGGTAAGGTGGTGGATGCTTATACCATGACCGAATCGGTTAAAGATGAAATTACAGTTCGTATTGTGTATGAAGGGCGTGCTGCCAAAGTTGCCCTGAATAACAGCGAACTCGAAAAAATTGAAAAGTATTACGAAGAAGCAGCCGAGTTGGGTGCAAACGAATACCAGATAGAGGAAAGCAAAAAGGCCGTTGCCAATATGAATGCAATTATTGGCGACCCGAAACGGTTAAAAGCTTTGGCCGAGGATTTCGTTCATCATTACGAAAATCGCATTTCCGAAGGTGCATCCATCAAAGGAAAGGCCTTGTTCGTATGCAGCAGTCGTGAAATTGCCTATGAGTTTTATAAAAACGTCATTGCCTTGCGTCCTGAATGGAATGAGGTTCTGGTGGCAGAAGAAGGTGTTGAACTTTCGGAGAAAGACCAAAAGGAAATCAAGCCGATGGAACGCATAAAAATGATTATGACCCGTGGCAAAGATGATGACGAAACCCTATACAACCTTTTAGGCACCAAAGAGTACCGCAAAGAACTCGACCGCCAGTTTAAAAATGCCAAATCGAATTTCAAAATAGCAATCGTGGTCGATATGTGGCTTACCGGGTTTGATGTGCCATTCCTTGATACCATTTACATTGACAAACCGATTCAACAGCACAACCTAATCCAGACGATTTCTCGTGTAAACCGGAAATTTGAAGGCAAAAACAAAGGTCTGGTAGTTGATTACATTGGTATCAAAAAGCAAATGAACCTAGCCCTTGCCAAATACAATAAGGGTGATGAAGACAACTTTGAAGATATAGGCGAATCGCTGATTATCGTTCGGAATCACTTAGACTTATTGACAAAATTGTTTCACAAATTCGATAACTCCAAATACTTTGACGGTACTCCGCTGCAACAGTTGAATGCCTTGAATGAAGGGGCTGAATTTGCAATGCAAACCAAAGATAAAGAAGCCCGGTTCATGGGTTTGGTAAAACGTCTTAAAGCAGCCTACGATATTTGTGCAGGAAGTGAAAAACTAACGCAAAATGAACGGGATTACACCCACTATTATTTGGCCATCCGCTCTATTGTCTTTAAACTCACCAAAGGCGATGCCCCCGATACAGCACAGATGAATGCCCGTGTGCGGGAGATGATAAAGGATGCCTTGGCAAGTGATGGTGTGGAAGAAATCTTTAAAATGGGAGAAGAAAAGGAAAGCCATCAGGATATTTTTGATGAAGACTACATAGATAAAATCAATAAAATAAAGCTCCCAAATACCAAAATTAAACTGCTTCAAAAGCTTTTAGCCAAAGCCATTGGCGAAATGAAAAAAGTGAACATGGTTCGAGGTGTTGACTTTTCACATAAGATGCAGGTTTTGGTAGAACGCTACAATCAACGAGACGAAAACGATGTTTTACGGAGCGAGGTTTATGAAGAAATGGCCGAACAATTGACTAACCTTATTTGGGAAGTCCATAAAGAGTTCTTTGCCGGAGATGAGTTCGGCATCAACTTCGAGGAAAAAGCATTTTTTGACATCCTGAGTCAATTATGCGTAAAATATGACTTCTCCTATCCCGAAGATAAAATGATTGAATTGGCCAGAGCAGTTAAAGAACTGGTCGATGAACAAGCCCGTTTCCCGGATTGGAACAAACGAGACGATATAAAATCAGCTCTTAAAGTGGGATTAATCATTCTTCTCGATGAACACGGCTATCCTCCGGTAGAGCGTGACGAAGTGTACCAAGATATTTTTACTCAGGCAGAGAATTTTAAGAAGAATAGAAACAAAACATAGATTTAAAAATATTGTCGAAATCCCCGTTTTAGTACAGGAGTCCTTTATTGATCGTTTGCGTTCTTGTCCGGATCAGAAAAATCAAGGCCAAAAAGCATTAAATCATTATTGACCATTTCTTCAAGATTAATTGGATGCATTACTACAGGATTTATAATAGTCCCCTCTGTTTTTGCATGTATTACGCCGCGCTCAGCAAGTTGTGTAGTGTTTTTGTGTGTTCTCTCCATAAAAGAGAGAATGAATCCTGGGATATCTTAAATAGAATCAATATTGATATGAATCCCCAAGCAACTCTGCATACGGACCGCCTTTTAGTATTTCTATGGCTTGTGGGTGATCGGCTTTGTTGATTTGGATGGTGATGCTTTCCATTGGGCGGATGCCGGAGTAGGCGCTAAAGGCGGATGCCGCGGGGTTGTCGGAGAGAAGCAGGGTATAGATGTGCGACTCTTCCAAAAGCCGCTGGATGTCCTCTGCAACGACCATGTCGTCTGTCCGGAGTAGTGTGATTATCTCGCTTTCCATTGTGTGTGGGGTTTTGTTGTTTTTGTTGGGGCTTTATTTGCTTATTGCTTTTAGAATCCGTTCTTCTTTTATGAGAACATCTTTTAGGAGTAGTTGGTAGGGGAATTGTTTGTGTTTGGAGGTTTTGAAGCCTTCCAGGATGTTTACCAGGGAACTGGCTGTAATGAGTGACAGGTTTATTTCAAACTCCAAATCGCATTCGTTCACGAAATCGTCACTAAAATCGGGGGCAACAAGTAGCGACTTAACGACGGTAAAACCATTTTTCTTGGCTTGTTCTACGTATGATTTGATTTGGCGGGAGACAGTGCTGAATTTGTTGTAACCGCTTTCTTTTACTGTTTTACATTCAACGATTATGACCTCATTGTTCCCTAAATTTAGTATAATATCCATTTTATCTTTGGCTGTGTTCAACTGCTTTTTAAGTTTCTCATCTACGAGAAAACCAAGCTTTTCGAAAATGGATTTTGTAATTTCTTCAAACTTTATTCCGAGGTCGCTTTCTTTGATATTTATGCCATTTTCTTTTAGTGCCGACAAATTCCGGAACCCGATGTTGATGAAATTTTCAATCAGTAGATTCTCTGCATCTTTATATGCGTCCAGAATATTTTGGACAAGGTCTCCTTTTGATTTGATTTTTTTCCCGACGATGAATGTTTTTAATTCCTCTGCAGAGAGAATATCAAGGATGTCCCTTGGTTTGATATTGAAGTCTAAAAGGTTGATGCTGTTTAGTATTGTCTCTTCTTCCATTTCAAACTCCTTTAGTATGGTTGGTTTGAATGTTGGGAGAGTCTCGTTGAGGTCAATTAGGAGTTTTTCAAAACCGTCTACCGAGATGCCTACTTTTTCGTCTTTTTCCAGTTCGTCGAAATAGAGGATTATGTTGTCAATTTTTTCTTCTAATGTTACGCCTCTTAGGGTAGTGTTAATTTTTAGTTTGTTCTCCCATAAGTCGTTGATTGCTTTTTTCTTTTCGTTTAGGTTTGTGCCTTCTTTGTGGATTGTGTTTTTTAAAAGGCTGGTAAAGGAGATTCCTTCTTTTATGATTTTCCTTACTTTCGTTTCGTAGTCAAGATCTTTGGTGTCAATATTGTGCTTGCGGCAGATTATATTTATTTGTGGCTCTTTGAATGTTTTCAATACCCTGCGATAATATTTGTCTGCAATCTCTTTTTCCCGGATTGCTCTTAATATTTTAACGACTTCGTCAGCGACATATACAACATTGTTCCTTTTGGAATAGAAAATGACTCCTATGTTTTTCAGGGATGTTATGACGCTTTCTATATCCATTTTGATTGGAGGTATAATCAGGTAGTTAATTAACTTTATCTCTTCTTGTGAGAGTTCCAGTTTTTTTGCAAGTGTCAGAAGGATTGTTAGTTCGTCATCGGTGATTCTTTTGTCCCTGTTGCATTTTTGGTCGTTTGTGAACGCAGTTTGGATGCATGCTTTGTATATCTCGTAGTCGCGTTTGCGGCTATCTTCAATCTCTGACTTTTCGGATTCCAGATTGTTTTTTAATTGCAGAGTTCTTTTTTTTATGGTTTCGAGCTCTTTTTCATAGAGCTTTGCCAGCCAGTTTTGTTTGAGGATGCAGTTGCCATCTTTGATTATGATGTCAATGAGGATATCCAGCTGCGATGTTGTATTGACAAACTCTGCCTTTACGGTCTCTGCAAACTCTGCTTTTATAAGCTCGAATACTTTTACGATGTTGATGCTGTCGACGTTTTTCAGCTCGGTATTGCTGTTGGACAGGACTTTGTCAATCTCCTTGCTGTTTTTGGGATTGCTGGATTTTAGCGTATCTACAATCTTGATGAAGGAGTTTTTTTCTAACGAGTTGACGTTGTCAAGAATCTTTTCTAGTTTCATCGTTATTTAGTTTTGATAATATTTCGGTGATGTTTTTGTTGAGCTTGTCAATTTTCTTTTCCAATTGATCGTTGTTGTCTTTTACCATGGAGTCTACGAATATTGAGTTTACTAGTGAAAGTCCAAAGATACCGCCTGTAAGGACAACGAATATGAAGTAGGTATAGGTAAAAAAGGATGCTAGTTGGCTGTAGTTTGATGTTATTTGTTCTGGGATTTCGAACCAGCCTTCTATTGTAAATATTTTGAAAGTGGAGTAGAGGGAAATCATTGGTGAACTAAAGTACTCTGAACCCGTGTTTTGGAATAAGTTGTATGATAGGATTCCAATTACGAAAATATAGATGAAAAATCCAAGGAAGATAAATATTGAGGTTTTTAGGGCTCTCTGCACTCCTTTCATCAAATTTACGATGTCAGGGATGAATTTGAAAAACCGGAAGGATTTAAATACCCTTAGAACTCTGAAAACAAGTAGGAAACTAAAGTCTAATACGTTTATTCTTAGTGTAAATGCTATTAATGCGGGGATTGACAGGATAATTAGAATAAAATCTAGTTTGTTCCAATTTGATTTGAAATATCTTTTGGCTCCAAATTCTTTGAATTTTACAATCAGTTCAATTATGAAGAGTGTTGTGATAGTGTTGTCGGCGATTATCAGGAGTAATCTTTGGTTTTCGTTTGGAAAGTAGCCGCTGATAAAAAGAATAGTCGAGTTCAGCAGAATCAACACTAAGATAAAAACATCGTTTAAGAAAAGTCGTTTTATCATTGCCTGTAGCCATTTTTCGCCAAATATGATGCTGGCGTTTATGAGGTCGTTTAGGGTATTACATTGTCTCTGCAAGTATAACGTTTACAGCGGTGTGTAAATTTAGTGTAATTGTGTGGCAAAAACAAGAAGCGGCAGGCTGCAGGTCTCACCTTTTTTCACATGTTGCTGATTATGTGGTGTTTTGGTGTGAGATGTTTGCACTTGCAAATTGTTTGCGATGGGTTTTGTGCAGAGTCTTGGTGGTGAAGTGCTTGCTGGTGAGGGAGATGTGAAAAAAGGTGAGAGGTGGTACCTGGGTGAGGTGGGGCCTGGTGCCACCAGGGTGGTTTTTTTTGTCGATTTTTATTGATTGACACAAGTTGACAACTTCTTGGTTTAGTTTTGTAAAAACCAACAATTAACTAATGTGATTGAATTATTTAAATATGAACTGTATTGATTATTATAAACAGATGGGTGTGGATTTAACCCATCTACCTATAAATGAGCGAAACGTAATAGCTTCTTTTTTTTTAGAGAATATGGTATTTTCAAAAGAAGAGATTGAGGAAATTTTTAGAGATAATCTTGAAAAAAGGGAATGATTGAAGGTGGTTAAATGTTTAGCAATATGAAACCAAAAAATATCAGTAGAGGAGCGGGAAGCTCTTCAAAATACAGGTAAAGAGTTCGATAGTTACTAAAAATTATACGATATGATTTTTGAGAAGACATATAAGTTTGATATGTGGACAAAGTGGAGCAGTTTGTTGCCGGGTTTTATTCAAGACTTTCAAGCTAAGTACATTTACAACCCTAATATTCTGCAGGCCAATAAACATACATTGTCACAGTTCGATTTTACAACCTCAATTGACCCCAGGGAGGCAAGCAGGGTTGTTAAGATAAACGATTTTACAAACAGGCCAGAAGAGATTGAATCGTATGATAAGATCTGTTTGTCAGAATACTGCTGGGGTAATGTGTCGCTTATATTTACAGTAGATGATACTCTGCCCGACAAAACCCTACGTTTGATTTATGACAGTGACCCGGGATGGGATGATGATGCAAATGTGTTTTCTCCATATGTGCCGGATAAAGAGATCATTCCGGTTTGAGCCATTTAATTGAATAATATGAAGAAACGAGTTTACATTGACATGGATAATGTGCTGGTTGATTTTAAGACCGGCATTGAGAAGCTAAGTGATGAGGTCAGGGCAGAGTATGAGGGTCGTTTGGACGATGTGCCTGGGATTTTTGCATTAATGGATCCGATGCCAAATGCAATGGCGTCTGTCAAGCGACTTGCGCAAATGTTTGACCTGTATGTGCTATCGACTGCTCCTTGGAAAAATGCTAGCGCATGGTGTGACAAATTGGAGTGGATAAAGAGGCATTTTGGTGAAGATGAGGGTAGTGTTTTTTATAAACGGTTGATAATCTCGCATCACAAGAATTTGAATAAAGGGGATTACCTGGTGGACGACAGGGAAAAGAACGGAGCTGGGGATTTTGAAGGGGAATTGATTCTTTTTGGATCGGAACGGTTTCCAGATTGGGGGGCGGTGACTGAGTATTTGCTTGGACCTGATTGTCCTGGCAGAGGATGACAACTTCTTGTTTCAGGTCTCTTTTTTTTGCAGAGGCCGGGAGAGGTGCTTCCAGGCCGGGAGATATACAAAAATATACCTTTACGGGTATGATTAAGCCGCATTGATTTATATTTATACCCGAAATGGTATTATATTTAAATTTGTTATTATATTTATACCAGAAAAGGTATAGAAATGGATTCGATACGATTATTTGTAAAACAAAAACGCAAGGAACTAAAACTCACCCAAGAAGATTTAGCGTTAAATGCAGGTGTAGGACTCCGCTTTGTTCGTGATTTGGAACAAGGCAAGAAAACACTTCGCCTGGACAAAGTTAATGATGTATTAGCATTGTTCGGAAAGGAAGTTGGTGTAATTGATAAAATCCGAGAGTAATGGCAAGAAAAGCAAAAATATATTTTCAGGATCAATTTGCAGGCGTTTTGGTTGAAGGCGATAATGGATATTATTTTTATTATGAGAAAGAATATTTAAAATCGTCAAATCGTCATCCAATTAGTCTGACATTGCCACTGTCTGATGATCCTTACCACAGCAAGGTGCTTTTTCCTTTTTTTGACGGCTTGATCCCCGAAGGCTGGTTATTGGAAATTGGCGAAAAACACTGGAAGCTAAATCCACGTGACCGATTTGAACTGTTAATCAATTTATGCAGAGATACGATTGGTGCCGTTTCGGTACATCCTATGGAGGAGGAAAATCATGACTAATTGTTTATTTTGTTATCAGCCTGTCGAAGCAGGTGAATGTCACTCTGCTTGTTCCAAGAAATTCTTTGGGACTAAAACAGTTCCTATTCTGGAATTGGATCAGGAAAAATTAAATCACCTTGCGCAAATCACTGTAAATAAACGATTGGCTCTGACGGGTGTGCAATCCAAAATATCATTAAGCCTGAATGGTGATAAAGGGAATAAACGGTTGACTTTAGTTGGTTTATGGGGGGATTATATTCTTAAACCACAATCAAATCAATTTGCCTATATGCCAGAAGTGGAAGATTTGACGATGCACTTGGCAAAGTTATTTAGAGTTGAAACTGCACAACATGCGATAATTCGAACTACTACCGGAGAATTGGCTTACGTCACCAAGCGCTTTGACAGAGCAAAAGGTAAGAAAATTCATGTAGAAGATTTATGTCAATTGTCTGAATTGCTGACGGAACAGAAATATAAAAGCTCATATGAGCGAGCAGGTAAAGTTATCAAGAAATATGCTACCAACTCTGGCCTCGATGCGATAAAATATTTTAGATTGGTTTTGTTTTCCTTTCTAACAGGGAATAATGATATGCACCTGAAAAACTTCTCTTTGATGCATACCGATAAAGGTGTTTTGTTTTCACCAGCCTATGATCTGCTGAATGTAAACCTTATTTACCCCGATGATAAAGAAGAGTTGGCTTTGTCCTTGGGTGGCCGAAAGAGAAAAATAAAACGCTCTGATTTTGATCAGTTTGCCATGAGCTTAGGTCTTGCAGAAATTGTTCGGGATAATATCTACAAAGATTTTTCCAAGCAAGCAGAGGGAGTAAGCGATTGGGTCGCACGCAGTTTCTTGACAGAGCAGTACAAGGAGAAATATTTCCAGATATTCCTCAGCAAATTGAATCAGATAGGGCTTTAAGTGCCTGGAGCCATAGAAAAAAGTATTGTTGTGAACAAATATGTTGACAAATGGTGTGCAGCGTCAGTTGTTGAGCTACATTGTTGCCGGGCGACGCGAATTGTCGTTGCCGCTGGCTCTGAAGCTGGAGTCGTTTTTCAATATGCCCGAAGGAAAACTTCTCAAAATGCAGGCAGAAAACAACGTTCAGAACTACAAACGGCAACTTAAAAATGAGTTGGCAGATCAGTTGCTCCGAGCCAACGCTTTTTGGTCGTATGCAAACGTTTCGGCAAAGAATATTCCCGACGAGGAACTAATCGAAAAGTGGCAAAAATGGAGAGCATTAAGCCGTATATTCTTGCGGGCGGGACTGCTCTTGCAACATAAATTGGCACAAAAAATAGGTAATGATGCTGTTGTCGGAGAGATTTATGTCGGACGAAAATTTCGAGCAACTCGAACCGAAATACAAGGTTACGAAAGGGGAGATCCGGGAGGACAGGAGGCAGGTCTCATCTTTTTTCACATGTTGTTGGTTGTGTGGTGGTTTGGTGTGAGATGTTTGCACATGGCTCGCTGGCTGGACAGGAGGCAGGTCTCATCTTTTTTCACATGTTGCTGGTTGTGTGGTGGTTTGGTGTCGGGTGTTTGCACTTGCAAATTGTTTGCGATGGGTTTAGTGCAGAGGTGCGTGGGTGAAGTACTTGCTGGTGAAGGAGATGTGAAAAAAGATGAGAGGTGGGACCTGCGAGAGGTGCTACCTACGTGGGACCTGGTGAGAGGTGGGGCCTGGGGTTTGTGCAGAGGTGCGTGGGTGAAGTGCTTGCTGGTGAAGGAGATGTGAAAAAAGATGAGAGGTGGGGCCTGGGGTAAGTGCAGAGGTGCGTGGGTGAAGTGTTTGCTGGTGAATGAGATGTGAAAAAAGGTGAGAGGTGGGCCCTGGTATGATGAACATTTAGTGTAAAAAAATGTTTAGTTTAGATAAGACAAATATGATGATTAGGAATATATCATATACTTTCTTGACTCTTATCTTTTTAGTTTCTACTACTGGGATTTCTATATCTATGCATTTATGCAAAGGGATATTAGTTTCAACGTCAATCAATAAAGAGACAAAAAGTTGTTGCGATGGAGCAGGTGGATGCTGTGAAAACGAAACGTTTGTTGTTGCTGTTGATGACGATTTTGTTAGTCCTGTTCATGAGAATACTATTCAAACCATAGAGATTGATTTATTCCTTCCTTTATTTTTTGTCGTGAACTTTTTTTTGGATAGTAAAGAAGAATCCGCAGCTACTGCCTTTTATGATTCTTCCCCACCGGCTGCAATTCAACCCCAGCTAGCTCTATTGCAGACATATCTCTGTTAGGCTCGTTTTATTAACATGTTCCCTATTCAATAGAACTGAATAGTCTGTCATTCAGTGACATGAAGTGACATTTAATAATATTTGTTTATCCAATTAAAATAGTTATGTTAAATAAAATCATAAAATATTTCTTAGGAAACAAGTTGGTAACATTCCTTGTTTTAACAGGACTTGTTGCATGGGGTATTGTTACCGCACCCTTTGGCTGGCAAGTTGATGGTTTGCCATCGGATCCTGTTCCGGTGGATGCAATACCAGATATTGGCGAAAACCAACAGATAGTTTTTACTCAATGGAATGGACGATCGCCTCAAGATATTGAAGATCAAATATCCTATCCCTTAACAACCTATCTTTTGGGTGTTCCCGGAGTTAAAACCATTCGGAGCTCATCTATATTTGGTTTTTCCAGTATATACATCATTTTTGATGAAGAGATAGAATTTTACTGGTCTCGTTCCCGAATACTGGAAAAGTTAAATTCTATTCCTTCGGGGTTGTTGCCAGATGGGGTACAGCCTTCTTTAGGCCCCGATGCCACAGCTTTAGGGCAGGTTTATTGGTACACTCTGGAGGGGCGAGATAAAGATGGGAACCCGACTGGTGGGTGGGATTTGCACGAAATACGTACTGTCCAGGATTTCTATGTAAAGTATGGTCTTAATGCAACCGAGGGTGTGTCTGAAGTTGCATCCATTGGTGGGCATGTACAAGAGTATCAGGTAGATGTGAATCCCAGTGCTTTGAAGGCCTATAATATTCCTTTGCATAAGGTTATGGAGGCAGTCCAGAAATCTAACCGTGATGTTGGGGCCAAGACCATAGAGATAAATCAGGCTGAATATCTTGTAAGGGGCCTGGGCTATGTAAAAACAACGGAAGATATAGAGAAGGCTGTGGTTTCTGTTCAAGATAATACTCCCATTAGAATTAAAGACATTGGCGTGGTTACATTGGGCCCAGCAACACGAAGGGGGGCATTGGACAAAGATGGTGCAGAGGTTGTTGGCGGTGTTGTGGTGGCTCGCTATGGGGCTAACCCACTGGAGGTAATTAACAATGTAAAAGATAGGATTAGTGAGATTTCTCCTGGATTGCCAAAGAAAACCTTGGCAAATGGAGTAGAAAGCCAATTGACAATTGTACCGTTTTATGACAGATCGGAGTTGATTTATGAAACACTAGGCACACTGGAAGAGGCTTTGTCGCTTCAAATTCTTATTACAATTCTGGTCATAATTGTAATGATTTATAACCTCAGAGCATCCTTCTTGATATCAAGCCTGTTGCCTATTGCTGTGCTAATGGTTTTCATTGCAATGCGGTACTTTGGTATAGATGCCAATATTGTGGCTCTTTCCGGTATTGCTATTGCTATTGGTACAATGGTAGATTTAGGTATTATTTTATCGGAGAATATTGTCAAACACATAGATGAAGCTCCACGTGGAAGGAAATTGGCAACCACCATCTACAATGGTTCTGCAGAGGTTGCTCCTGCTATCCTTACAGCTGTTTCGACAACAATAGTAAGTTTTATTCCAGTTTTTACAATGCAAGCAGCCGAAGGCAAGTTGTTCGGGCCCTTGGCATTTACAAAAACCTTTGCTTTGATTGCGGCACTTGTTGTTTCTCTTGTATTTTTACCAACCTTGGCTCAATGGTTTTTTGGGTATAAAATTAGAAATCCACGTCAAAATTTATGGGTGAATAGTATACTTATTGGCGTTGGTTTTATAGCTCTTGTCTACAATATAGTATGGGCTGGCATTTTGTTGATTCTGTTCGGAAGTATCCCCATTTTCAAATTGAAAATAAAGGATAAAAAGCTACTTAAAAGAGCTATCCCTAAAACAATACTAAGAAACATAGAATTGGTCCTAGTGGTTATTGGAGTTGTGTGGCTTTTGGCAAAATATTGGTTGCCTCTTGGAGCAGATAAAAGTGTATTTCTTAATTTTGTATTTGTGACATTCCTGGTTGGCTTTGTTCTGGGAGCTTTTTCACTATTGCAGTTTTCGTACAAAAGGATTTTGTTATGGTGTTTAAATAATAAAATCAAATTTCTGCTTATTCCGGTTTTTTTGATATTACTAGGTATAAATATCTGGTTAGGATTCTCAAATGTTTTTGGATTCATTGCCAGTGGTGCCGGCAAAATGGGTTGGAATATTCATACAACAACTGTTTGGTCGGGTCTGGCTCATACATTTCCCGGAATTGGTAAAGAATTCATGCCCTCGTTGGATGAAGGTAGTTTCTTGCTTATGCCGACCTCAATGCCTCACTCAGGAGTTGAGTTCAACAGGAAAGTTGTTGGACAGTTGGATATGTTGATTTCTAATATTCCCGAGATAGAACTTAGTGTTGGTAAATTAGGCCGTGTAGAATCAGCACTTGACCCTGCGCCTGTTTCTATGTATGAAAATATTATCAATTATAAACCAGAATATGTTCTCAATGAAAAAGGTCATCGCATACGTTTTAAACAAGATAAAGATGATAATTTTATTTTGAAGAATGGAGGAAGTTTTAGTAATGAGCAAATGTTGACCAAGGACATTTCATTGGATGACCTGGTGCCGGACGAAAACGGAGCCTATTTTAGAAATTGGCGCAAACATATTAAATCTTCCGATGACATATGGAACGAAATTGTTACAGTCTCAAAAATACCAGGTGTTACTTCTGCACCAAAGCTGCAACCAATAGAAACTCGTTTGGTTATGTTGCAAACAGGTATGAGGGCTCCCATGGGTATCAAAGTCTTTGGACCAGACCTAAGAACCATCGAGGGATTTGGACTAAATCTGGAAAGGATATTGAAAGAAGTACCATCAGTGAAAGCAGAAGCTGCCTTTGCCGAAAGGATTGTAGGAAAGCCATATATACATTTGAACATTAACCGTGAACAAACTTCGCGTTACGGATTGAATGTTGATGATATACAACAGACTATTGAAACAGCAATAGGGGGTATGAAAGTATCTTCAACTGTAGAAGGACGTGAACGTTTCCCAATTAGGGTTCGTTATCCTAGAGAGTTGCGTGATGATCCGGAATCACTTGGCAGTATCTTGATCCCAACACCTACAGGAGCACAAATTCCACTAAAGCAAGTGGTTGACATAGAGTATGTTCGGGGACCTCAAGCTATAAAAAGCGAGAATACTTTTTTGGTAGGCTATGTGCTTTTTGATAAAAAGGAAGGGTATGCAGAGGTAGATGTTGTAAATGAAGCACAGGCAATGATTCAACAGAAAATTGATAGTGGCGACCTAATTGTTCCTGCAGGGGTCAACTACAAGTTTTCCGGGAGCTATGAGAATCAAGTTCGTGCGGAAAAACGTTTAAGCATTATTGTTCCCCTTGTGTTATTGATTATCTTTCTTATACTGTACTTCCAGTTTAAGTCGGTAACAACTTCATTGATGATTTTTACAGGAGTGGCTATGGCATTTAGTGGTGGTTTCATCATGCTTTGGCTTTATGGGCAAGGGTGGTTTGCAAATTTCATTGTTTTTGGAACAAATATCCGTGAGCTTTTTCAAATGAATACAGTTAACCTGAGCGTTGCCGTTTGGGTAGGGTTTATTGCCCTTTTTGGATTAGCAACGGATGATGGGGTTCTCATGGGAACTTATCTTGACCAAAGTTTTGAACGTAATCGGACAAAAACAGTAGAGGAGGTGCGGACAGCAGTAGTTGAAGCAGGAGAGCGTAGGATAAGACCTGCTGTGATGACAACCACAACTACCATTATTGCATTACTTCCGGTACTTACTTCAACAGGACGGGGAGCGGATATAATGGTTCCTATGGCTATTCCGGCTTTTGGGGGTATGATTGTGGCAGCCGTTACCTATTATATTGTACCGACGCTATACTGCATGCGAGAAGAGTATAAACTTAAAAAATCGTAATCATGATAAGATATATATCAATAGTAGCAATTCTATTATTTAATAGCGCAACTTTTGCTCAAACTCTTGATGAGTATTTCGGAATAGCTGCTGAAAATAACCCTGGGTTACACTCTGCTTATAAAGAATACGAGGCAGCTTTGCAAAGGGTTCCACAGGTCAGTGCCTTGTCTGACCCGATTCTTTCTTTCGGATTTTTCATCTCCCAGCTAGAAACAAGAGTTGGACCGCAACAAGCAAGGTTTTCTCTTACACAGTTATTTCCTTGGTTTGGGACTTTAAAAGCACAAGGCAATTTAGCGACTTTAATTGCCGAAGCAAAATTTCAAAACTTTATTGATAAGAGGAACAAACTTTATTTACAGGTTGCCTCTGCTTACTACCCATTGTTTGAATTAAAAGACTGGGTGCGAATTGAGCAGAAAAATATAGATATTTTGCAATCCTATAAGGTGATTGTAAATCAGAGGTTCAAATCTGGTAATGGGTCTATGGTGGATGTTCTACGCGTAGATATTTTGCTCAAAGAAGCATTAACCAATCTTGATATTCTTAAAGAAAAGGAAAAGCCATTGTTGACCAGATTTAATAAACTCTTAAACAGGCCTGAGAATGACTCAGTGGTATTAAATGATAAATTGAGAGCAGAGATTATTTCGGAGGTTAATAAAGTGGGGTTATTAATAGCGGGCAATCCAAAATTGAAAGCTTTGGATTTAAAATACCAGGCAAGCCAGACATCTGAACTTGTTGCCCTTAAGCAGGGGATGCCTAAATTTGGAGTTGGGTTGGATTATGTGTTGGTAGGTGAACGCACGGATATTTCTATGCCTGATAATGGCAAAAATGTTTTGATGCCAATGGTAAGTGTCAGCATTCCTTTTTTTAGGGCAAAGTACAATGCTTCGGTGAAGGAAGCCCGGTTATTACAGGAAAGCTATACGCTTCAAAAGCAAGAAACAATGAATACTCTCATTTCGGAATACGAAATGGCTTGGTTTCAAGTACAAGAACAATCTAAGCTAATATCCCTCTACGAGCAACAAATTATGACTTCGGAACAATCGTTGGAGCTTCTTTTTGCATCCTATGGAAATTCAGGGACAGAATTTGAGGAAGTGTTGCGTATGCAACAACAATTGTTGCAATATCAGAAGATGAAGACAACCGCTTTGGTAAAGCAAATTTTAGCAATAGAGAATATCAATTACATAATGTCAAATACAAATTATAATGAAATTACTAGATAAGAAAACAATATTAGTTGCCACAGTAACACTTGTTGTTGGCTTGTTGGCAGGATGGTTGCTATTTGGAGGAATCAAAAACACATCCAAAAATGACCACGAACATATAGAAAATGAGGTTAATGGAGAGATTGTGTGGACTTGCTCGATGCATCCTCAGGTAAGACAAAATGATCCGGGTGACTGCCCAATTTGCGGTATGGATTTAATACCTTTGGAGGGTGACCAAAATTCAGATATTGACCCCGGTGCAATAAGTATGTCTCCCACTGCAATGCAGCTTGCCAATGTGAGTACTGCTCTTGTGGGGAAAATGACTCCGGTCAAACAACTCCGCCTAAATGGCAAAGTGCAGGTTGATGAACGATCAGTGTACTCCCAATCATCACATATTGGAGGGAGGATAGAAAAATTGATGGTGGATTTTACGGGTGAGTTTGTAAACAGAGGACAGACGATAGCTTATATTTATTCGCCTGAGTTGGCTACTGCACAAGAAGAGCTATTTGAGGCTCAGAAAATATCTGATAGTCAACCTCAATTATTTGAATCTGCAATAAACAAACTGAGAAACTGGAAGCTTTCTGATAAACAAATTGAAGATGTATTAAACTCGGGTGTGACAAATGATGAGTTTCCTGTGGTAGCAAATGTGTCGGGATATGTAATATCCAAAAGAATAAACCTGGGTGACTATATTAGTAAAGGAGAACCGATATACCAAATCGCCGACCTTTCAAAAATATGGGTTTTATTTGATGTTTACGAGTCTGATATAAAATGGATTAAAAAAGGAGATAAGGTGGAATTTTCAATTGCTTCTTTGCCGGGAGAAATATTTACGGGTAGTATTTCATTTCTCGATCCGGTTATTGATGCAAAAACAAGGGTGGCAAAAGCAAGAGTGGAATTAAATAACTCAAAAGGAAAGTTAAAGCCGGAAATGTTTGCTACGGGCTTAGTTGAGGCTACTTTAGCCAATAATTCTGCTTCTGTTGTTGTTCCAAAATCTGCTGTGATGTGGACAGGCAAACGCTCTGTGGTGTATGTGAAAACAAATTCAGAGCAAGGGGTGAGCTTTTCTATGCGAGAAGTTACTTTAGGGCCTGCATTAGGGGATAGCTATGTAGTTGATGAAGGCTTGTCGGAAGGCGAGGAGATTGCTGTAAACGGTACATTTAGCATTGATGCTGCTGCACAGTTAGCCGGAAAACCTAGTATGATGAGTCCTGAAAATGGCCAAGTGATGACAGGTCATGACCATGCAGTGGCGTCGACTGAAACTTCTGCTTCAAAAGCTTTGGATATAGATAAAAATGCCAAAGAGGCCTTACAACCCTTATATTCCAAATATCTAAAATGGAAAGATGCGTTGACGAATGATGATTTTACGGCAGCACAAAAGAATGCAGCATTAATGAAGGCTGAATTATTGAAAATCAATATGAACTTGTTTAAAGGAGATGCCCATAAAAAATGGATGGACTTTTTCGAAAGTTTTCGTGAAAATCTTGAACATGTACAGCATTTTTCTGATATTGAGGATTTAAGAAAGGTGTTTCAACCTATATCTGCTACTATGATTAAAATGACCATTGTTTTTTCTTCGTTTGGCAACATTATTTATGTGCAACATTGCCCAATGGCAGACAATAATAAAGGAGCGGACTGGCTGAGCACAGAAAAGGAAATAAGAAATCCATATTTTGGGAGTTCAATGCTTACCTGTGGGGAAGTGACGAGTGAACTCAAATAGATTTTCCTTAAGCTGTTCGGGGCTGCAGGGCCGCAGCTCTCATCTTTTTTCACATGTTATTGGTTGTGTGGTGTTTGTGTGACAGGTGTTTGCACTTGCAAATTGTTTGCGATGGGTTTAGTGCAGAGGTGCGGGTGTGAAGTACCTGCTGGTGAAGGAGATGTGAAAAAAGGTGAGAGGTGGGGTCTGGGGTGCCACCTGGGGTGGTTTTTGCTGCAAGTTTCAGGCAGAGATAAGGTACTGGAAACGATCTAGAATGTCCAGGCTTTTTCCAAAATCAAACATTGTTGTGACTATTTTTGGTTTGACAGAAATACTGTAATCATTTTTGGAGTCCTGTCTCTGATTAACAATGATATTGATCTCTTGGCCAAAGGATTGTAATGAGATGCCAGATTTTAGGAAAATAACATTTTCAATCACATCCATTTTCATTTTTCCGAAGACTGGGTCTAGCCTGAGTTTTTTGACAAGCTCTTCTTTGGTAATTGAAGATTGAAAGAGTTTGTGCTTTTTAACGCTAAAGGTTTCGTCGGTAAATTCTTTGATCCCTCTTGATTTTAGTGAGTTTATCTGCCCTATGACGACCCCTGTAGAAATTATGATTGCCACAATTACATATCTTATCAAAACATTCTGAGGCTCGATCCCGCTCCAGCTGTCAGAGAATAATAGCATCATTACTATTACAAACGGGATACCAAAAAACAGGATGGTTTTTAAAAATAGTTTTGCAATTGCTTTCATAATTTGATTGTTTTTGTTAATAAAATTGCCTCTGCAAGTGTTTTGTTTACAAGGATGTGTAAATTTAGTGTATTTGTGTGGTAAAAACAAGAAGCAGCACGTTGCAGCTCTCATCTTTTTTCACATGTTGTTGGTTGTGTGGTGGTTTGGTGTCGGGTGTTTGCAGCACGTTGCAGCTCTCATCTTTTTTCACATGTTGTTGGTTGTGTGGTGTTTTGGTGTGAGATGTTTGCGCTTTTTGCAGGGCATGGCAGGTTGCAGGTCTCACCTTTTTTCACATATTACTGATTGTGTGGTGTTTTGGTGTGAGATGTTTGCACTTACAAATGTGATTTGTGATTTTGGTGCAAAGTTATCGCAGTAAATAATTTGATGGTTAATAAGTTGTGAAAAAAGATGAGAGGTGCTGCCTGGGTGCTGCCATGCCTGGAGAGGAGCTGCCTGGGTGCCGCGTGAGGCCTCAGGTTTGTGCAGAGGTGCGTGGGTGAAGTGCTTGCTGGTGAAGGAGATGTGAAAAAAGGTGAGAGGTGGTACCTGGTGGTTTGTGCAGAGGTGGGGTGGTGAAGTGCTTGCTGGTGAAGAAGATGTGAAATAAGGTGAGAGGTGGGGCCTGGGGTAAGTGCAGAGGTGCGTGGGTGAAGTGCTTGCTGTTGAAGCAGATGTGAAAAAAGATGAGAGGTGCTTCCTGGGGGGGGCCGGGTGGTGCCTGGTTGGGGCCTGGGTGCTGCCTGCGTGGGAGATTATTCCAGGTGCAGGGCGATGTGGGCGCAGGCTTCGGCGTCGGCGAGGGCGTGGTGGTGGTTGTCCAGGATAAAGCCGCAGTGTGCAGAGACTGTGCCGAGCCGGTAGTTGGGGAGGCCTTTGAGTTGCTTTCTGGCTTTTTGGAGGGTGCAGTGGAATTCGTAGTCGGGGTAGTCCATCTGGTACATCCGGTAGCAGGCTTTGAGGCAGTTTTGGTCAAATGTTTTGTTGTGGGCTACCAGGGGGAGGCCTTCTATTAGGGGTTCTATCTGGCGCCACACATGCGGGAATACCGGGGAGTTGGCGGTTTGTTCGTATGTGATGCCGTGTACCATAACGTTTCCGTAGCGGTAGTACTCGGGCTCGGGGCGCACCAGGCTGTAAAAGGTTTGTGTGATCTCTGCATTGCGCACAACTACTACACCGACGCTGCAGATGCTGGTGCGGTGTTCGTTGGCTGTTTCAAAATCTATTGCTACAAAATTTACCATCTGCCTACTTTTGTTTTAGCTTGAGGGCGAGGCCGCCGAGGGATGTTTCGCGGTAGAGGCTGGGGAGGTCTTTGCCGGTTTGTTTCATGACTCTGACCACTTTGTCGAAACTGACGCGGTGTACGCCGTCGGAGTGGGCGGCAAATGCGCTGGAGTCGAGTGCTCTGGCTGCTGCAAATGCGTTGCGCTCTATGCAGGGGATTTGTACCAAGCCGGCAACGGGGTCGCAGGTGAGGCCGAGGTGGTGCTCAAGACCCATCTCTGCAGCATACTCTATTTGGTAGGGTGTGCCTCCGAATAGCTGTGCTGCTGCTCCCGATGCCATTGAGCAGGCGGCTCCCACTTCTCCTTGGCAGCCTACCTCTGCACCCGAAATTGAGGCGTTCTCTTTTATGAGGTTGCCGATTAGGCCTGCGGTTGCTAATGCTCTGAGGATCTTTTGAGTGGAGAATCCGTAACGTTCCTGCATGTGGTAAAGTACTGCCGGGAGGGTGCCGCAGGATCCGCAAGTGGGGGCAGTGACTATGAGTCCGCCGGCTGCGTTTTCTTCTGAGACGGCTAGTGCATAGGCAAATACCAGGCTGCGGTTTTGCAGAGTTCCTTGCGAGCTTTTGGCTTTCACCATATATGACGAGGCTTTGCGGGGGAGTTTTATTTCGCCCGGCAATACGCCTTCGTTGTCGACTCCTCTGTGAATTGCATCTTGCATGGTGTCCCATATTTTTGCCAGGTAGTCCCAGATGGCGGGTCCTTCGCAAATTTCTACATACTCCCAGAGTGTTCGCCCATTTTCATTGCACCAATGGAGTATATCATCCATTTTGGTCATGCTGTATATGCTGGTGCAGCTCTGTTGGGAATCTTCGCAGGCAATGTCTCCTCCGCCAACGCTGTAGGTGGTCCATTGGTCTAATGTGTTGTTTTGCTGGTCGATGGCTTCGAACTTGATGCCGTTGGGGTGGAAGGGGAGGAAAATTTCTGACTCCCATATCAGTTCTAGCTTTTGCTCTCCAATTCTTTCCTTAAGGGCCATGTCTGTTAAGTGCCCTTTCCCTGTTGCGGCAAGGCTTCCGTAAAGTGTTACACGGTACCTGGCGGCATCGGGGTTTTTCTCCAGGAAAACATTGGCTGCTTTGAGCGGCCCCATAGTGTGGCTGCTGGATGGGCCATATCCGATTTTAAATATTTTTTCTATTGTTTGCATCTGGGTAATTTGGGTTTTCGTATTTGGACTTTCTTAAAGATTTTGAGATTCCGGTTTTTACTGAAATATTTTTGTTCAAAGATACTCATTTAAAGTGCACGGGCTGCAGGTCTGGCGGGCCGCACGGGTCGCAGGTCTCATCTTTTTTCACATGTGCTTGGTTTTGTGGCGGTTTGGTGAGAGATGTTTGCACTTGGTGCTCGTCCGAGCTGGGTTGCATGCCGGGCCGCAGGTCTTATCTTTTTTCACATGTTGCTGGTTGTGTGGTGGTTTGGTGAGAGATGTTTGCACTTGGTGCTCGTCCGTGGTGGGTTGCATGCCGGGCCGCAGGTCTCATCTTTTTTCACATGTTATTGGTTGTGTGGTGGTTTGGTGTCGGGTGTTTGCACTTGCGGGTTAGTTTGTGGTGGGGTTGGTGCAGAGGTGTCGCATTGAAATGCCTGGTTAAGAAGCACATGTAAAAAAAGATGAGAGGTGCTGCCTGTGATAATTAGTTTGAGTGAGGTTGGTGCAGAGGTGTCGCATTGAAATGCCTGGTTAAGAAGCACATGTGAAAAAAGATGAGAGGTGCTGCCTGTGAAATGCTTGGTTAAGAAGCACATGTGAAAAAAGATGAGAGGTGCTGCCTGTGGAAATGCCTGGTTAAGAA
>Ga0334898_1001411_pt1 | contig 26930 bp, 23 predicted proteins | sample GraSluR3_MG_10_FD_207228 | JGI IMG/M metagenome (GOLD analysis project Ga0334898, IMG submission 207228) | Sludge microbial communities from methane-producing bioreactor in Wageningen University, Netherlands - Granular Sludge_3_08-R3 | ecosystem: Engineered > Bioreactor > Anaerobic >... | reverse complement strand
AAGGACATTCTCAAATCACTGGTTGTTCCAGGCAAGAAAACAGTCACGATGCAGCAGATCAGGAGCTGGGAACTGCCCCCGGTATTGCTCCAATTTCCGGATAACTAAACTACGCGAAAAGAGCCTTAATTAAAAATTTCCTATCCTAATGGCGATTGCTCATAAAACAGTCGATGGAAAACAATATCATGTATGGGCAATCGTCATGCTGGATTAGGTGAACAAAATATGCTGGACATGGTTAATACAGCCCTGCCCAGTATATTTTTACGTTTCTTTTTTTGTTGTCTTTTCCCTCAGTCTCGGTTGCAAGGAGTGTAGCCGTGCATAGGTCACGTAAAGGGTCAACATTAGTCATGCAGAGCTTGCTTCGCGTTTTGTTGGGAAGATGTAACATAGTTTGTGTGAATGGAAATCTGCTATGCTAGGAAATAAGAAGCAGCAAAGGGCCAAGAGAAATAAACGAAAGGAAGATGCAATTTACAGCATTGTTGGCCAGCTAGACCTTGTTGGGATTACCTAGGAAGAATTGTTCGGAGCAGGGGGACTGGCTAGGGGTATTTTCCTGATTACCGTCGGTCATGTGAACATGAACGTGTCGAGAAAATCAATCAAGATGCAAATCAGTGGCCGTGTTCCATCCCTGAGATGACATTGAGAAAATAGAGTTCAACGCTGGAAATCGATTCGTACAACTTCACCGGTTCTGGGGTCTTTCCTGTAGACTGCTGGGCCTTCCTCATCATAGCCATACCAGATAAGGCGAGAGAAACGAAGTAGGTTCTGTTCTTTTGGCGGATCAAAGACTCTGCAATAATCAAACCTGAATATTGTTTGTACCCGCAAATCGTAGCCCAACATATAATCCTCCTCAATAAGGTATCAATCACCGTCTTCTGGTTGATATGCTTATGACATAAGCGTAGATGAGCATTGGCGAGTCGTCAAGGGTATCGAAACAGACTGTAATAGTTTTGAGTCTCTGAAGATGAAACTACCGACCAACAAGTGGTCGGTAGTAAAGGTATTTTACGCCAAAGAGGTCTCGAACCTCTGACCTACTGCTTAGAAGGCAGTTGCTCTATCCAACTGAGCTATTGGCGCATTACAGGTTTTTAGTCCCTGAAACCAGCAAACAGTACCGCAAAATGAAAAAAAGGTAAAGATGGTTAGAAAAAATAGTTTAATGTGTAAAATACAATCGCGTTCCATTGTATTTTGACTTGCCTAATGGAAGAAATATGTGTATACTCTTAAATACCTAGTTAAAGACTAGGAAATAGACATACGATACATAGGAGGTATTTCATGTTTAAGCAAGTTGAACTTTCCTACGGTTTTGATGCGTTGGAACCTCATATTGATGAATTAACCATGGTAACTCACTACACGAAGCACCATGCTGGATATACCAAGAATCTTAATGCTGCGATTGATAAAGACCCAAGCCTGAAAGACCGCTCCATTGAAGACATACTCAAGAATCTTGATTCGATTTCAGATGAGAAACTCCGTATCACTGTGAGAAACAATGGAGGAGGCTATGCAAACCATAATCTCTATTTCTCAATTCTTAGTCCTTCAGCATCCCCAACACCGAAAGGATCGTTATTGGATAGGATCAAGAAAGATTTCGGAACGCTTGATGCTTTGAAAGAAACACTCAACAGCCAGGCAGCGGGAAGGTTTGGTTCCGGATGGGCTTTCCTTGTCGCTCATTCTGATGGTTCTCTAGAAGTAGTGAACACTCCGAACCAGGATACCCCTTTGATGGATAAAAAGGGTGGAGTACCTATTCTTGGAATAGATGTATGGGAGCATGCATACTACTTGAAATATAAGAATCTTCGGGCCGACTACTTGAAAGCGATTTGGAATGTGATTGATTGGGCAAAGGTGGAGGAAAGCTATCTGAAGCTTCTTTCCTAGACGTATTGTACTCTTCTCGGCCCCTCTGATCCCCAGAGGGGCCGTTTTGCGAAGATCTCCACCACTAAGACGTTTCAGATATAGATAAAGTATTACAATATGTATTAATAAGGACTGTAAAATACAAAAAGAAAGCGGAACAATTCAAATATATTAGTCTATCAGTACTTGATTATCGAATAGTAATTCACTAGACTATAGACATGAAACAGAAAGAAGATAAGGAGACCTATATGGATAACCATGATATAGAGAAAAGACAAAGCATTGAGTACATCATTAAAAATACAGACATGTTCCTGGACGCAGACTATGACCGTCTTGCTTCACACATCGAGGGGCATCGCTACTTCCTTGGAAAGGATCTTTCCATGCCGATTACTTGGGATGAGGCAACCTACTCCTGGATGAGTAATATCTACCAGCCAATTAGTCAGGTTATGGAAAACTGGGCAACTCTGTTGAGTTTTCCTGGAAGAAGGAAAGCAGACCTCTTCTTTGAGATCTGTGAACATCAGTACTTTCTCAGTCTGCAGCAGCAGAAGGAAGTCAATATGTACAATGCTGCACTTGACTACGATGTCTTGTTCGGCAGAACCATTGGAAAGATCATCGCAAAGATTCTCTCTTCCAACAATGCGGCATAAGGGCCAGAAGCAAAATACAGGAAGGCATACGGTACATGAAACTACCATATGCCTTTTTTTTGCTAAGAGATGGGAAAAACGGATAGGAGATTGTATCCTTATCAAGGTTTGAAAAATCTGGGTAAGTGAGATCTGTTTATGCTACTTGATTTTTCTTTTTCAAGAGCTCTCCAATTTTGGGTCCCAGTAGTGTGAAGAGTGTAAGGATAACAAAAACCCATGCAATGGGGCTGGTAAAGAAAATTCCATAGTTTCCTTCACTCATCAACAGAGCCCTTCTGAAGTTGGACTCTGCCATAGGTCCAAGAATTAATCCAAGAACCGCAGGAGAAACAGATATATCTGCTTTCTGCATAAAATATCCCACTATACCGAAGAACAACATAACTCCAACGTCAAAGAAATTTGTATTGATGGCATAAGAGCCAACAACGCAGAGAATAAAAATCATGGGAGTTAGGATGGTTTTCGGGATGGAAAGAACCTTTACAAACAGTTTCAAGCTTGAAAGACCTAAGATAAGCATCGCCACATTTGCTACAAACATCCCAAGGAAGATGGAGTATACCAGTGTAGTATGTTCTGTGAACAAAAGAGGCCCAGGCTGCAAACCTTGCACAGTGAGGGCTCCAATCATGATGGCTGCAACAGCATCGCCTGGAACACCCATGGTAAGCATAGGAATAAGCGCTCCACCTGTAACACCGTTGTTTCCTCCCTCTGGGGCAGCAATTGCCTCAGGAATACCTGTTCCAAAAAGTTCTGGGCGCTTACTCATACGCTTTGCCTGGCTATACGAGACAAAAGCCCCAATTTCAGCACCAGCACCAGGTACAATACCTATGAAGGTCCCAATCAAACCAGAAATTGGCGCATATTTAAAAATGATCTTCCAATCACTCTTGCTGGGCCAAACGTGAGAAACCTTTTGGGTTACTTGATCAGGAGTGAAGATTCCTTCAACTGTATTAAAAGCTTGGCTCATTGCGAACAAGCCGATCATCACAGGAATAAAGGACATTCCGCTAAGCAGGTTGATGTTGTTGAACGTGAATCGAGGGAATCCTGTGATTCCATCAATTCCGATAAATGACAAGCTAATACCAAGAGCCCCGCAGAGGACTCCCTTTGCAAGACTGTTGCCAGAGATTGATGCGATTATGGACAAGCCAAATACAGCTAAGAGGAAAAACTCTGGTGCACTGAAGTGTAGCGCTAGTTTCGCAAGCTGGGGAGCGATCAACCAGAGTGCCAGAACACTGATGACACCCCCAATAAAGGATGAAACAGTGGAAATACCCATTGCCCTTCCGCTTTCACCTCGCTTGGAGAATTCATATCCATCGATTGCAGTAGCGGCAGCTGCTGGAGTACCAGGGGTTCTGAGAAGAATTCCAGAAATGGATCCTCCATAAATTGCTCCAACATACACACCGATTAGCAAAAGGATACCTGGAACAGCTTCTAGGCCAAATGTGAGTGGGAGTACCAGCGCAACACCCATGGTTGCAGTCAATCCTGGGAGTGCACCAATACAGATTCCGGTGAATACCCCAAGAATAATGAAAAGGAAAATTTGGATATTGAAAACAGAGGCTAATACTTCTACTAACATGCTGAGACCTCCATCGTTATATAAGTATGCCGAAACGCATTGGAACGTTCAGAACGGAACCGAACAAGAAGAAAATTGCCAACACAAAGATGACACTGATGAGAATTGTTTTCCACCAGGGGCGTTTGCTGAACCACTTGATATAGAGAATCAGCATCACTGTTGACGTTACCACAAAACCGACAAGCGGAAGCAGGATGAAATAGAGCATCAGCCCTACCATTGTAATGTATACATTCAGTACATTCTTGCTTTTCAAGTCAACAGAAGTGTCTGCCTCCTTGCTCATTCTAAAGGTTGTAAGAAACAGAGACAGCGAAGAAAGAATAATCAGGCTGGCAATGATGATCGGGAACATGCCAGGGCCTGGGACCCCATGATTACTTGGGGGGTAGGTAAGTGATAATACAATGATAAAAACTGCAAGTGCGGTAAAGACACCACTCACTATAAAATTAGCTTTTCTCATAAATGTGATTCCTTACAGAGATAGTATGCACCACAATGCCTAAGGCGTTATGGTGCATAACGGTTTTTACTGTTGTTTCAGTCCAAGCTCATCGATGAGAGTCTTGAACATTTCATTGTCAGTGACCAGCTTTTCGCCAAATGACGCACTGTCCATGATATCAATGACATTGTTACTGCTGTTCATGAATTTCACGAAACCATCAGATTTTGCAGCTTCGCTGAAGATGTCATAGATTTTGTCAGCGATTGCCTGCGGAGTATCCTTGGGGACACCAATACCTCTCCAAGTACCGATAGCCACATCATATCCAAGTTCCTTGGCAGTAGGCAGGTCTGGTGTTGCAGGGATACGTTCAGGAGCCAAGACAGCAAGAACCCTCAGATTCCCTGCTTTTACCTGGCTGACAACTTCTGCATAACTAACTGTTACAGCATCAATGTGTCCTCCGAGTAAGCTCGTGATAGCAGGAGCTGCACCATCGAACGGAATGTGGTTGAAGCTAACTCCGGCTGTCTTTGCAAGACCAGCTGCAGCAAGATGCCAGATAGCACCAACACCACTGTTTCCTACGCGCATCGTTTTTGTTTTTGCAGCCTCAAGGAATTCGTTGAGTGTATTGTACGGAGAGTCAGCTTTGACAGTAACCGCACTATAGGCACTATTGACCATCATGATGGGCTTGAATTGATCATAGTACAGACCAGCACCGGTTCCCGTGTGAGGGAGAGTGACAAGCTCAACAGTGACCATTGTGATTACACTTCCGTCTGCCTTAGCATTGGCTCCGTAGGACATTCCAACAGCTCCACCGCCGCCGGTTCTGTTCTCTACAGAGATATTCTTTGGGAAGTTGTCTTTTGCTGCATCTACCAGTGCACGAGCGACCAAATCAGTACCACCGCCTGCGCTGTAGGGAACTATTACAGAAACTGGGCCACTTGGGTAGTTTTCTGCAGAAGCTTCAGATCCACCCTGGGCGAATACCGAACCAAGAACCAATGAAAGCATCATCAACAAAACTAACGTTTTTTTCATGACTAAACCTCTCTTCTTTATTATTTGCTTCGCAATTCTGCGAATTTACACATTATGAGCTTCCTTTATGAATTGTTTAGCACGTTCCGTTATTGCTTTCCAATTCCCAGCTTTTACAAGTTCAGGACTTGCCAAGTACGAACCAACACCAACTGCATATGCACCTGAGCGCATGAAAGCAGAGGTATTTTCTACCGAAACACCACCGACAGGAAGTAATTTCATCCCTTTGAAAGGACCAAGCAGATCCTTGATATATTGAGGACCTACTGAACCAGCGGGAAATATTTTCAGGAGTTCTGCTCCATGTGAATAGGCTGTATAGAGCTCAGTTGGTGTAAAGATACCTGGTACAGGTAATACATGATGCTCAAGACAGTATGAGATGACCTCAATATCGAGTGAAGGAGAGAGGACGAATTGAGCCCCAGCCTCGATACTCTGTCTCGCCATTTCCAGGGAAAGCACTGTGCCAGCTCCAACGGTCAGCCCTCCAACATCCCTTGCCTTTTCAATAATAGCAAGTGCGGAAGGCGTGTTCAGCGTGATTTCAAGTGTGTTTATTCCTCCATCCTGCAAAGCCTTGATGAGTGTCTCTACATCTTTACCTTCAATACCTCGGATGATGGAAATTACTTTTGTTTCACCAATTGTCTTCAACACCGTGTCTGTTTTACTCATCGATGAATCTCCTCTCTGTTGTCCATCAGCTGATGAAAAGTTTTTTTATCAGGTAGGCCTTCTACATCGCCATGACTGCTGACAGCCAAGGATCCAAGTAAAGTACCCATCTTCCCACATGTTTCAATAGGTTGGGCTTCCAACAGGCCAGCAAGGAATCCTGTATTGAATGCATCCCCTGCACCAATGGTATCTACTACTTTTACCGGGTAGGGTTCTACGAAAAATCCTTTACTGCTGTCTGCAATATAGGCACCCTGACTACCGCGTTTTACTCCGATGTAACTACATCCATGATCCAACAAGATTTTTGCTATCTCCTTGGGACTTTCAGTTCCCAACAATATACGACCTTCATCCTCTCCAAGCATGACAATGTCAGCTTGAAAAAGGAGTGGCTTAAGAATGTTTCTGGCATCTTCCTCAGTCATAAGTTTTCGGCGTATATTCGGATCGAAACTGACTAACAAGTGTTCCTGTTTTGCAAACGTAAATACTGCTTCAACCAAATCTCTGCAGCTTTCGCTGATGGCAGAAGTAATGCCGGAAATATGAATGATTCTTGCCTCTTTCAAGTATTCCCAGTCGATAGCATCTTTGTGCATGGTACTGGCTGCAGAACCGGTACGGTAGTAAAACACTGAAGTGTCCAAAGCATTGGAAAATTGTTTGAACATAACAGCAGTTGGGCCTTCGTCGCTGACTATAACAGAGGATGTATCCACACCTTCTGCCTTGAGTTCCCTGATCATGAATTGACCAAATTCATCATTTCCTACTTTGCTTACCCAGCCAGTGGAATATCCCAGCTTTGCAAGCCCAACAGATACATTGCTTTCTGCTCCAACGACAACTTTTCCAAATTGATGGACATATCTCAGCTTTGTATTGGTATAAGGAATGAATGCGACAAGACTCTCCCCTAGGGTTATTACATCCTTACTCATTACACCTTTCCTTTACTATAAATCCAGTGTTTTCTATCTTCTGCAATAATTTCTTCAATCTGCTTTTTTGCTTCACAAAGCAGTTGTTTGAACTGTAGTTCCCTCTCTTCTGTGTACCTGAAAATCGGTACGGCAAGACTCATCCCTGCCAAGGTCTCTCCGCCAACTTGTATAGGGACGGCTATACATCGTATTCCTATAGTTGATTCTTCAATTTCATAGCTGAATCCATTCTTTCGAATATCTTCTAACTGTGCATTCAATGCATCAACGTTGTCTACTGTATGTTCTGTAATAGGTGTTAATGTACCTTCTGGATAGAATGCGCGTATCTCTTCAGGTGAGAACTGGCTTAGTAGTGCCTTTCCGTATCCTGTACTATAGGCAGGTAATTTGTTTCCTGGGTTTGAAACTACGCGGAACTTTGAATGAAGTTCCATTTTTTCCAGATACAATACATCAAGATTTGAGAGGACTCCAAAGTACAGCGTCTCTTCTGTCATTTCATTGATGCTGAGCAAGATTGATTTGATCTTATCAAGAATATCAGAATTGCTGATATATTTATTTCCTAGAACGAAGAGATTTTCCCCAGGGTAATACCGTTCCTCAAGCTTGTTATAGCTGAGATATTTTCTCCCTGAAAGTGTGTTGACCAAGGGGTGGAGGCTACTCTTCGGAATTCCGAGCATGCGAGATAGCTCAGAGAGTGTTATCCCTTGGGCTTGTGCTACTTGCTCTAAGATATCCAAGATTCTAGTCGTTGTGCGATGTAATGGGCCAGACACAATAAATACTCCTTTATTCGTATATCAGAACAACGTTCGAATATACGTATATATTGTACATGATTTGTAGCACTTGTAAAGAGGTAATTTTGATAAATAACTGGGGAATATGGTACAATATTCCCGATTTTATGATTTGAGTCTTTTTACCGTATAGTTTTAGAACAAACGATTTTAAATATGACAAACAGGAATAAAATTCAGTTTTGTCTTGGCTAAGAACCTATGATAGGGTTAGCAAGCTTGTATTTTCTTGATATCCCTGCAGGTATATGTTAAATGGTTTCTCTCAATTCATAGTATAAGGATGAGAACATGCAACTGTATGACATGTTTTCAGAAACGCAAGTCCTTCAATCTGTTTCGTGGAGTGGAGCACTCACTAACAGATTAGGAACTCACAGAAATCAATAAGGTATTGACTGCGTGAAAACTTCTTCCAGCGATATCAAGATTATTCCTGCCAATGAGACAACCTGTAGGGACTTGAGTATGTCATCATGATGGCCTTTTTAAGAATGCCATCAAAAACATTCCAGAGGAACATGTTCAATACAAAGAAGAAACCGCTTGAAGAAATAAAGGGAGGAGAGGGCTTTGATGAAATCTTGGATATTGCAAGATTCTCCCCCAGTGTACACAACAGCCAACCATGATATGTTTCACACGAGAAGCGAAAACTCTCTGTGTATCGTTCCATCAAACCCAGGAAGCGTGGAATTACGTTCATAGGGAAAGTCTCATACTATTCCCAGATATTTCTGTTCATGCTGAAACTGATGCAAACCTCAGTTGCATAGCTTTCAAGGGATAACTTATATGTCAATTTGGAGAAACATTGTCATATGATTCTCTTGATTTTGTTCGAATGAATTGCGTCAATTGGGGAATTTCGACTCTCTATCTCTCTATAGAAATCGCTTTCTCGACTTTCAGGGAAACGGTTGATTCATTCCCCAACGGAGCGAGAGGAAAGGAATCAGCATGATGGTTCCTCTCTGGAGCGAGTGCCGGGAAAGCAAGGTGAGATACCCCGTCCCTTGGGGCGGAAAAGGAGGCAATTCCTCCTGAGTCCAGGGCTTGCCCTGGGGTATTGATACCTTTCATTCGTCCATGCTTTTAATGCTGCACGTACATCCTATGAAAATAGGGAGCATTGGTTCCGTACTTCCTACCAATTGGAGTTCCTTGATCAGTGGATTCTGAGGCATTTGTAAGGAGGATGGATAGTATTATCTATTTCAAATACAGAAACGAATTGAATTGGATCATTCTCTGTAAAATTGATTGCTGTAGGCTCAGCGTTTAGTTGGCCACAAACCATAAAAAAGGACGAACTGAGAATCTCAATCCGTCCAATATAGATCGGGGCGAAAGGACTCGAACCTTCGATATCCTGCTCCCAAAGCAGGTGCCCTAGCCACTGGGCTACGCCCCGAAACTTTTTGGAGTATACGCACTTGAGCTTGGAAGCGTCAAGGGGGTAGTATGCAGAAATATGGATAAGAATACCTACGCAAACCTTATATATGAACGTTTGGATACCTTGCTCCCAAAAGATATACAGTTTCTGGATCAACGTGACCCCTTCAGATTTCTGATCAGTGTCATCCTTTCAGCCCAGACAACAGACCGAACTGTCAATGCAGTGGTAAGAACGTTGTTTGATGTCTATCCCGATGCTCCCTCTCTGGCAAAGGCAAAGAGGGAAGAAGTGGAAGAGATCATCTTCCCCACAGGTTTCTACCGAAACAAAGCAAAGAACATCATTGCCTGTGCCCAGGCACTTGGAGATGGAGGGCTTCCTGATACCATGGAGGAGTTGGTCAAACTACCTGGAGTGGGGAGAAAGACTGCCAGCTGTGTGCTGGGTGACATCTATGGGAAGCCGGCGATCATCGTTGATACGCATTTCGGCAGGGTCGTGAACCGGCTTGGGTTGGTTGCAACCAAGGACCCGGAAAAAATTGAGAAAGCAGTAGCTTCTCTCTTGGAACCGAGATTTCATTACCGGTTCTCCATGACAGCCAACCTGTTTGGAAGGACTACCTGTCATGCAAAGAAACCGAGTTGTGAGGAGTGTCCGTTCAGTGATGTCTGCCCGAGTCGAGATGTTTTTCTAAAGAAACATTCCAAGTGATGAGTGCTCCCTCTCTCTGGATTGAAAGCATGGCAAGCGATAGATCCTTGATGATGATCGGGTCAACAGAGAGAGTAGTCTCTATCTCTCCTAGATATACACCGTCATAAGGATAGTCTGTTCCTAATTGCTTCCGAATTTGGGCAAACGGCGTACCTGGTATTGGGAGATGTAGATGTCCATTTTTGTAAGATGTTGTATCGAGTGTGGTAAGCGGTAGCGGTGGGCAGTCGACAAAAGGCAGGGTGTCCTGCTTGTCAACCGGGCCTAGAATAATGCATGCTTCCAGGGTAAGCAAACTTGGTTCCCCATACTGTTTGTACAAACCGTCCCTGAATAGTTTCAGGTTTCTTCTCAGCTCTTTGCCTAATCGAAGGATGTAATAGTTCTCCATGGGTGTAGCATACTGAAGGAGATAGGCCTCAGCAAGGGAAAAAACAGAAAAGATGATGCCTTTGTCTTTACACAAAAGCTGTTATCTGGTAATTTGGCTAAGGTTGAAGTCTATTTGTACGACACCCTTGTACTACTGCTCACGGGCAAGGGCTTGCCTGGACAAGGTGATGTGTGATTTCAACAGGCCCTGATTCGGCCAACGAATGAATTATTAAGGATAAGGTGGATATAGCTATGGCTCGTAGATGTGAGATTTGCGGAAAAGGAACGGTTGCCGGAAATAATGTTCCGAGAAAAGGACAAGCCAAGAAGCATGGCGGTGTTGGTCAGCACATTGGTGTTACCACAAAGCGCGTATTCCGCCCCAACATCGTGTCTGTAAAGACTTTGGTCAAGGGGACTCCCCGTACCATTAAAGTATGCACACGTTGCTTGCGGAGCGGTAAGATCGAGAAGCTCGTATAATTTACATACGTCATCTCGATTACCAGAAGAGCCCAACGTTGGGCTCTTTTTGTGTAATCATGCAAGACATATTTTCAGTGTTTTGTTCACTATGTTGAACTTTTCTCGGAGGGGGTGCTGATGAATGACATACGGGTACACGCAGTAGAAAGCATTAATCTTGTTTCACAGGATGGTTTGGAAAAGCTCATCCGTATTCTTCAATCCTCCGGAGAGGCACACCAAGTGGTGGTTCTTGCCCCATTTACAGATGTAAATTTGGAACTCAATAACCTTTTACACGTAGCTATGCAACGTGACGAACGACTTTGGTCTATGCAGGAACAACGCTTTACCCGTTGGACCGCCTTGGTTGAAGATCTGCTTGCAGTACCTGCCGGTACCAAAGTCCTGGATAGAATCAAGCAAGGGTTTGCAGACATGGAAGACATCCTTCGCTCAATCTGGTTGGTTCAGGAGATCAGCGAGGGTGCAAAACGCTACGCAGGGGCACTCTGTGATAGTTGGGTTGCTGACATTGCCTGCCATTGGGCCAATTTGCATGACCTTTCTTCCAATCTCCTTGGGTATGCCGATTCCCAGAAGAAACACAGTGTTGAGGAAGCAGTACTGTTTGTGTATGGAGCTGTAAAGGACGGACAAAGCGAGTATGCTGCAGCCTCCCTTGCTGCCCAGCTTGGAGCAGTTGGGGTTACCTTCTGGAACAACAGCTCCTTGCTTCATAATGCTGACCATAGAGAAGTCCCTTCTGCTTTGGTCATCCGCTCTCTTTCCTATGCAGAGGCAACCGAGCTCAGCTTCTTCGGTGCTCCCATCATTCACTCCCATGCACTCGTTCCTGCCATTGCAGCCTCCTTGGATGTGCAACTTCGCTGTTGGAAAGAGGAGCAGGATCCAGGGACTATCATCAGCAAGCACGGAGACCAGATAGAACCGAATAGGGTGAAGGGCTTTTCCATCATCCATGACATTGCATTAATAAATGTGGAAGGAGCTGGCATGAGTGGTGTCATCGGCATCGCGAGCCGGCTCTTCTCAGCTATGAGAAAAGCTTCTATTTCTGTTGTGCTTATCAGCCAGGCTTCCAGTGAGTACTCCATCTGTTTCGCTGTTCCCGAGCATGAGGCAGAGCGCGCCTGCGCTACCGCAAAGAAGGAGTTCGCTCCTGAGCTTGAGGCTGCCTCCATCCAGAGCATTGAAGCAGAGACTGGACTCGCAGTCCTTGCAGCAGTAGGGCAGCAGATGACAGGTCAGGCGGGAGTTGCCGGCAAGTTCTTCTCATCCTTGGGAAAGGCTGGGGTTAATGTCATTGCCATTGCCCAGGGGTCCAGCGAGACAAACATCAGTGCAGTAATCAAGGGTAGTGACAGTAAGAAGGCACTCAGGGCATTGCATGCACGGTTCTTTCTCTCCAAGCGTGCTATTTCAGTTGGTTTGCTTGGACCAGGGAATATCGGTGGTACGTTGTTGCAACAGATCTCCAAGGAGACCATTAGGCTGAAAGAACAGTTTGGGCTCGATATCCATATTCGAGGTATTGCCAACTCAAGAAAAATGTTGCTGGACCAAGATGGAATTGACCCAGGGGACTGGAAGGAACGCTTTGAGAATGAGGCTGTAGAACTGGACCAGGACCTCTTTACCCGCCACATAGGTGCAACGTATTTCCCGCACTCCCTGATCATAGACTGTACTACCAGCAGCCAGCTTGCTGAGCAGTATGTATCTTGGTTGGAGTCAGGGATCCATGTCATTACCCCGAACAAGAAGGCAGGGACGGCTCCCATGGAGTACTACCAGAGGTTGCTGGAGACTTCCATGCGTACTGGAAAGCGGTTTCTCTATGAGACCACCGTCGGTGCCGGCCTTCCCATTATCTGGACCTTGAAAGACTTGGTCCAGACAGGAGATACCGTACACCGCATCGAGGGGATAGTCAGTGGTACCCTTGCCTGGCTCTTCTCCAGCTATGATGGAAGTGTTCCCTTTAGTGCACTGGTGAGACAGGCAAAGGAGATGGGGTATACTGAACCAGATCCGAGAGATGACCTTTCAGGTATGGATGTAGGCCGGAAGACGGTCATCCTTGCTAGAGAGTTAGGGCATTCCGTGGAAGTGGAAGACATCCCCATTCAAAGTCTGGTTCCTGAGTCTTTGGATGGTTGCTCACCAAGTGAGTTCATGGAAAGATTGGAAGCAATCGATCCAGTCATAGAAGCTGCCTACAAAGAGGCAGTAGCAAAGGGAGAGAAACTCCGTTATGTAGGGATTGTTGATGAGAGGGGCAACTGTAGTGCTTCCCTGAAGAGCTATGCAAGCGACCACCCCTTTGCCCAGGCAAGTGGAACGGACAATGTGATCTGTTTTACCACCGACAGATACTTGAGCCAGCCTCTGGTGATCAAGGGACCGGGAGCAGGAAGGGAAGTCACTGCCGGTGGTGTATTCTCTGATATTCTTCGATTGGCAGCCTATCTTGGGGCCAGGATTTAGGAGGACGTAGCGATGAAGTTTGTATCAACACGGAAGAAAGCTCCAAAGGTGAGTGCCAGCGAGGCGATTCTGCAAGGGCTTGCACCCGATGGTGGACTCTATGTTCCCGAGTCATTTCCCTCTCTTTCCCATCTGAATGTGCATGAGATCTCCTCGTACCCGGAATTAGCCTATGAAGTGCTCGCTCCTTTCTTTGAGGATGATCCTCTGAAAGATGACCTTGCCCAGATTTGCATGGATGCGTTCAATTTCCCGGTTCCCTTGGTTCCCCTAAAAGGGGAAGAGATGGTTCTCGAGCTCTATCATGGTCCCACCGCTGCGTTCAAGGACTTCGGTGCGCGCTTCCTTGCTGCAAGTATGGAGAAGATCCTGGAGAAGCAAAGTCGGAACCTAACCATCCTGGTTGCAACCAGTGGCGATACCGGTGGGGCAGTGGCAGCCGCTTTTGCAGGGCGGAAGGGTATTGATGTAAAGGTGCTCTTTCCCAAGGGTAGGGTGAGCAAGCGTCAGCAGACCCAGCTCACATGTTGGGGTGGCAACATTGAGGCCTATGAGGTCGATGGCAATTTTGATGACTGTCAGAAGATGGTCAAGGATGCGTTCATGGATCAGGAGATTGCCACCAAGTGGGGACTCAGTAGCGCAAACAGCATTAACCTCGGAAGACTGCTTCCCCAGAGTGTTTACTATGTCTATGCATCCCATCTCTACTACCAGGCTATAGGGAAGAAACCAACATTCATCATTCCCAGCGGAAACGTGGGCAACAGTTGTGGTGCCTACTGGGCACTGAGTATGGGTGCTCCCATTGAAAGGATTGCACTCTCAGTAAATGAGAACAAGACAATTCCTGACTATCTTTTCTCAGGCAACTATGAAAAACGTCCCTCTGTAGCTACCTTGGCTAATGCGATGGATGTTGGTGCTCCGAGCAACATGGAGCGGCTCTTCGATCTGTATCCAGATATCGATACCATGCGAAAGATGGTGAGTGCTTGGTCAGTGGATGACGAGACTATCAAGAAGACGATCAAGGAAGTGTATGACGAGTCAGGGTATATCATGTGTCCCCATACAGCTACAGGAGAACGCGTAAGAAGAGACCAGTTCAGTGGCAAACCCACCATTGTTGTCTCTACTGCCCACCCCGCGAAGTTTGAGCAGGTGGTAGAACCACTGATTAATACAGAGATACCTATTCCAGAGAACTTGAAGCAACTCCTGGATAAAGAGACTTCCTTCAAGCAGGTAGGGAAGGAGTATCGGGAGTTGTTTGAGTAGGGAAGTTTTTCACTTTCTACTCAGCAATACAACAACTTTCTCTCTGTCGTACCGTGATGGGAGTAACACTTCCCTTTGAGAAGACCGCCTCCATCGCTTGTTTGTAGAACACATACTTGTCCAGGGGAATATAGGCTTGGATAGTTCCTGCAAAACCTCCTCCGTGGACGCGTACAGTTGTTTCACTTCCTAGGAGCATTTTGGTCATGGCAATAGCCAGGCTCAGACCCTGTTCCTGGGGGAAGCAGGAGGGGTAGAGGTTCTGCAGGAAGCAAAAGGAGCTCTCCCCACTGGATCTGACTTCCTTCAGATATGCCTCAATGTTTTGGTTCTCCAGGGCTTTGAGCATATTGGTAACTCGTTTGTTTTCTTCGAAGAAGTGAATGGAGCGGAGCAGCGCCCTGTCATTCTGAAGTGTCTTTCTGAGAAGGGGAAGCTGAGAGGCGAAGGTTGTCTCATCAATCTCCCTGAGGTGCTTTGCCCCAAAGTGAGCGGCAACTTCCCTCATCTCCTTGGGAACAGCAGCATACTCGGGGGTCAGGTCTGCATGGTTTCCCCCAGTGTCCACAATAACCAGCTGGTAGCCATGTTCACTGAAGGAGTATTGCACCGGTTCAATCTTAGGGTTTTCCTCATCAGCAAAATCAATCCCTATGATCCCACCATAGGCGCACGCCATCTGATCCATCAAACCGGAAGGCTTGCCGAAGTAGTTGTTTTCGCTGAACTTCCCGATGATCGCAAGATCAACAGGGGAGAGTGCATTCTTATTGTAGAGGTGGTTGAAAATGGTTCCACACAACACTTCTACTGCGGCAGAGGAGGAGAGACCCGAACCTTTGAGTACCCGGCTGGTGGTGTTGGCCTGCCAACCGCCAATTGCAAGCCCACGTTGCTTGAACGCAAAAGCAATACCACGTACCAGTGCCTCGGTGGTGTTTTTCTCTGCTTCAATGATTTCAAGCTCATCAAGATGCACAATGACCTCAGGATAGCCTTCGCTCGTCAAGACAACAGTGTTGTCATCACGCTTGCTTACTGCGGCGATGGTGTCCAGGTTAATGGTGGCAGCAATGACTTTCCCCAGATTGTGGTCAGTATGGTTTCCTCCGAGTTCACTCCTTCCAGCGGTAGAGAAGAGACTGACATCCTGTTCCTTGAACAATTTGGTATGTGCTTCAACCAGGCTGATAAACCTTTTATCCATATCTTCAGCCTGGTAGGAATTTCCGTAGAGAGATTGGTACTGTGCATGCAGCAACCCTCTTTGTATCATTTCTGTTCTGGCCATTGTACTCTCCATTTGGTACGTATTACTTGCATTCTTGAATGTACACGTGTACACTACCCCTGTATCAAGCATTTGTCAACAAAAAAGAGGATGACCGATGGGAGCAACCAGAGACAGTGTCGCTAAGATGGCAGGAGTGAGTAGTGCAACTGTCTCTCGTGTGTACAACAACCCTGGACAGGTCTCTCCGTCGCTCGCTGAGCGGGTATTGGAAGCTGCTAGGGAGTTGGGCTATGAACCCAACAGTGCAGCTGCCACATTGCGAAGGAGTGGAACCGGAACAATCGCCTTCGTCCAATTCAAAAAAGAGGGAAGACCCTATTACTGGGGAAACATGGATAGTTTTGACTGGTTCTTCGGCAGGGCCATCAAAGGTGTACAGGAAGTACTGGCAAAAAGTTCCTGGCAGATGCGGTTCTACACGGTGGGAACACAAAAGGAGTTGGAAGCTGTTGCAAAGCGCTGTGACGGCATCTTGGCCTATGATGTAGACACAGAGGCGGAGGAAGCACTCTTCTCTTCCATCCCCATCCCCTATGTTCTTGCCCACCACTTATCTGGAAGCGCAGAGATACAGAATTGTGTAAAGACTGACAATAGGTACGGGGGAACCCTGCAGGCAGAGTATCTTACAGAGTGTGGTGTTGAGAAACCTCTATACATCACCGGCTATCTTGAGAGTGTTACTCCCCATGCCCAGCGTCTATCTGGGTTCAGTGAACTCTATCCTGATGTTTTGGTGCTCTCGACAACCATTGGGAAAACCAATGCCATGGAAGGCGTTGCCCGGCAGGTACAGAACCTCATTGATGCTGATGCTATTGATGGAATTGCAGCGGTGAATGATATTGCCTTGTTTTCTCTCTTGCTACGCATCAAAACCGCCCTACCAGAAGTAGGGTATGATGCATCCCCACTGTTCAGCGTATACCCCGCTCCTATTGCGAGCATTGCTATTCAGAGCGGAGAGCTCTACAGAAGGGCGGCAGAGAAGTTGTTAGGTCTACTGGCAGGGAATCGATCCGGTTGCACCACGATACTGCCAAAACTAATACGTTCCCTTTCACAGCAGGAGGAAGAGTTTCTTCCATGAGAGGTTTTCTTCCCCTTGTTGCTTTTTATCCTGCGTCGTCTTGGAGCTTTGCATTTCCTTGACCGGGAGGAATGGACGAGGCATGGTAGGGTAGCTGGGGCCGGTTCTCTTCAGCCTTCTCTTTTGCACTCTCATATGTAAGCCTTAGCCATGAATGTAGAGTTGTCAAGAGTGTGGGTATTACTTTGTAATCTATATAAAGTCGACGTTTAGCCCGCGTGATACAGTGAAGCTTGCCTTCTTTTATCAAAAGCATGATTGCTTCTTGCACTTCCTGCATTCCCCATGAGGAAAGCGTTCCTCCAAAGGAATACCAACATTGGGTGTTCTGAAGCATGGAAGCTAACGAAGACGGTGAGAAGCGGAGTGGATGTACAAGCACAGACTTCAGTATTGCTTCCTCTCCTTGTCGCTTCAGGGAAACATCATGGTTGCAAACATCACAACCACCACAATACTCAAATGGTTCATTCATGGCTTCCAAAAGTCCTTTACGGAAGCAATGCTCAGTGTTTTGCAGGATGGAAGCAAGGGGAGAAGGGGTTTCACTCCCATCAAGCAAGCTGATGGAAAGCGCTGGTTTCCCGTCCCTTCCAGCTCTTCCACTCTCCTGCAAAAAGGAGAGTACATCTTCACTGAGATCATGGTGGATGACACAGCGAATTCCTTTCACGTCAATGCCCATCCCGAAGGCTTTCGTAGCAAAGAGCACTCCATTTTCACTGTCATTGAACCATTTTTCCAGATAGCCTCGCTCATCTTTGGTGAGCCCTGCGTGGTAATAACGGACTGGTAAGTCGGGCAGTGCATAGAGAAGACGGTGAGCTGAGACCTGAGCCTGCTTTCGTGTACTGCAGAAAATAAGGGCGGGTAGGAGATTTTTCTGACATAACAAGCCAGCAATACTCTGATTCTTGCTGAGGGTCCTGATGACATGATACGTGATGTTCGTCCTGTTGCTACTGGCATGAATGAGATGTGGCTTGGCGTTCGGAAATATCAGACGGTTCAAGCCAAGGAGCACCCGCTCATCTGCTGTTGCAGTGAAGCAGAGAACTTGCCGTACTGGAAGGTATTGGATAATGGAACCGACAGCAGCAAGGGCAGGTCGAAAGCCCTCCCCCCAGCTCACGATGGTATGTGCTTCATCAAGGACCAACAGGCTGATGGTCACTTGAGATAGTACAGTAATGACAGATGGTAGGGAAAGACACTCAGCATTGGTCACCAGAATCTTTGCCTTTCCGGCGGTAAGCCTTGCAAGTAAAAGCTTTCGCTCTGCATGGCTCTGGCCGCCTTGTATACAGATATAGGGAATGGAGACTTCCTCCAATCGTCTGATCTGGTCATGCATGAGGGAGAGCAGTGGATAGACCAAGACCGTGATACCTTCCACCAGGAGGGAGGGAAGCATGAAGCAGAGGCTCTTGCCTCCACCGGTTGGAAGTACTACTACGGTCCCTGCGTGACTATTTTCTTTGCAGTCCTCTTCTATGATGTGCTGGATGACCAATTGCTGGAATGGGTAGAGGGAAGAGATGCTGAAACGTTCCCGGAGGAGCCGTTGGATTTGGCCCTCCTGGAAATGTGTATATATTTCGTCTTTCATACCCAAGAAAGAGGCATCTGTGCAACCTTGCTTCAGAAAGCTCCTATTGCTCCTCGCTTCTATCAGTTGCTGGAGGAGGTGGTGGGCTGATTGCATCAATCGCCTTCAATAGCTCAGGATCGATGGTAAGGGATGTAGCCTGCAGGGATTGCTTCAAGTGTTCGGTATTCGCCGCTCCAATGATCGGGGCAGTAACCTGCTTGTGTGCCATTATCCAAGCGACGGCAAGCGTTGCTTCGTGCAAACCCCACTTGCTGCAGAGTGTGGAATACTCACGGGCTATCTGCTCGTAGAACTGGCCCCCATAGCGCTTGTTGTAGTTTTGGTTTTCAACCAACCTACCGGAAGCATTTGCATAGCCATTCTTGTATCTGCCAGTGAGGAGCCCTCCGCCAAGTGGACTGTAGGTGATGACCCCAAGACCTTCACTTTCAGCCATGGGGAGCAACTCAACTTCCGCCATGCGCTTTGCAATGTTGAACATTGGCTGGATTACTGAGATAGGGGTGAACTGGTGCAGGATGCTGATATGGAGCATTCTCTCCACTTGGTAGGCTGCAAAGTTGCTGACACCTAACGTGAGCACTTTCCCTTCCCTGACAAGTCGGTCAACAGCTCTCAATGTTTCCTCTTCTCCCACGGTTGCATCAAATTGGTGGAGAAACAATACATCGACATAGTCGGTGTTCAGACGTTTCAGGCTTGCCTCCACCCCAAGGCGGATATGTTTCGCATTCAGACCTTTCTCGTTGACATCATCTCCCATCGCTCCATAAGTCTTGGTGGTAATGACAACCTTGTCCCGCTCTTGGGCAATGAAGGCTCCAAGATAGCTCTCTGCTATCCCTTCCTGATAGACATCGGCACAGTCAAAGAAGTTGATCCCCGCCTCTCTACACATGTTGTACATCTTTTCTGATTCATTCTTGTCAGCTCTTCCTCCAAAGGACATGGTCCCAAAGCAGAGCTCTGATACCTTGATGCCGGTTCTTCCTAATGATTTGTACTTCATCGTTACCTCCCAAATACTGTAGCGTTCAGTAGTCTCTCACTCATGGTCAAGGCAAGCCTTTCCATCTTTATCGTCTCTCGTTTAAAAAGTGTCTGTTTTTTGATCGCCTGCTCAACTGCAGAAGAGGAAACCAGTTCGTCAATCCAATGATCAGGAAACAGATCTGGTCCCCTCAGTGCTCCTTGGAGCGCTCCATAGAGACCACCAGCGAGGCGTGCATCTCCACCCATCATTGCTACGTCGCTCATTCCTTGCTCAAAATCAGGAGCATGCAATACTGTATGAAACACCAAAAGCAGTGTCTCCTTCAATGTATGATTCCCCGAGAGGATAAGTTCAGGTTTTCTTGCTCTGGACAGGAGTGAGGTAAGCTGTTCATCCAGATTTTTCCCTCCACGTTGTGTGAGCAAGTCATGCACCAGTTTCTCTGCATCAAACACCTCCTCATTGATCAGAAGGTAGAGACAGTGGGAGAAGAATGCTACCGCCTCTTTTTCAAGAGAATCTTCACAGAAGAGCGAAGCAACATTGAGGGCTATATCCCTGACCTGTTTTTGTTTCAGCTCAATACCTGCTATTGCTACGACGACAGAGAGAGGAAGCGCTGCGCGGTATGCGTCGAGAGGGTAGCCCTCTTCACGCTCCTCGCGGTAGCGATTGACCAATGCATGGAAATGATCAGCATCCAGGCCTTGGTTGGACAACAGGCTCATGGAAAGCAGTAGCGCCAGGTCGCTTACCTCTCCTGAGATGCCGCAATCGCTGCGTAGGTGTTCGAGGGAAAATACCTCTTGAAGCGTATTGATACCTTCTTCTTGGAGTGTTTCCTTTGAGAGGCCGTCACACTGACTGCCAAAGCCATCGCCTACAAACAAACCAAGCAATGCGCCATTTGCACGTTCTTGTATACTCATAATTCCTACAATAGCGTAAGTGCCCGGAAAAGACGAGTCTCTTTGTGCTTCATTCCCCAACGGAGTGAGAGGAAAGGAATCAGCATGATGGTTCCTCTCTGGAGCGAGTGCCGGGAAAGCAAGGTAAGATACCCCGTCCCTTGGGGCGGAAAAGGAGGCAACGCCTCTTGAGTCCAGGGCTTGCCCTGAGGTATTGATACCTTTCATTTCCTCCAGATGCTCTACCATTGTCTTTCCTCCAATGGTAAGGCCTTCCAGCACAACTTTTGTTTCAGTGAGGGTAAGAGTATTCCATTCTATTGCATTTGAATGATAGGTCCACTCAACCAAAAGGTTTTCATGGAGGGTACGAGCGAGGGTAGCAGAGAAGGGTCTATGGTTGTCGATTGCTTGTTTCAATGCATCAACAGTCCGGAAGTCATAGACAATTCCTTTGTAATGCTTTTCTATATGTGTGCGTGCATCGATGGGTTTGTTTGCGTGATCAGGAATAATCCAGTTGCTCCCCATCTTGGTAGCCCCCTCTATTCTCCCTTCGTTGCAAAGCCGGCGAACTCTTCTATCGCTGATTCCCATCTCTTACTTGCTGTACTTGTACTGAAATATTGCATGGTTTGCCTCATGCTGAGTATATATCGCTATCGGAATGAAGTAGAGAGAATCAAGGTGATGAACATTCCACCATAAAAAACCATGCTGGTTTATTAGCGTGGCTTCTTAAAGGGTAGGGTGCTATTACTTGTTATAATAGGCTACTCGTGCAGCTTCCAACTCCTCCTGCACCTGAGTCAAATCAGTAGGGATGTCGATATGCTGTGGGCAGAGAGGGATGCACTGACCACACTCCGTACAGGATGGTGGTCGCTTGTCCTCGTCGCTCTTCTGTTCCCACTGGTTCTTGACTACCTCATAATTGTCGAACATCCGGTATTTGTTCCAGAGTGCAAAGTTTCCTGGAATATCGACGCCGGAGGGGCAGGGCATGCAGTACTTGCAACCGGTACAATTATTACCGATACGGCTTCTCATGCTGTTTGCAATCTCTTGGAGAACTGCTCGCTCGTTTTCGTTCAACGGTTTGTAAGGAGAGAATGTCTGCAGGTTCTCTCTGACCTGTTCCTCAGTGGACATGCCGCTGAGAATCACCTTCACATTCGGATGGTCAGCTACCCAGCGTAGTGCATAGGATGCTGGAGTTGCATCAGCATCCAATGCTTTCAGTTTTGCTTCCAAGTCTGGTGAGAGACGGGTAAGCGAGCCTCCCTTGATCGGTTCCATCACAATGAGTGGAATGCCGAGCTCAGTGCACAGTTCATACCCCTTGTCCCCTGCCTGTTCCTCAGTATCCAGATAGTTGTATTGGATTTGGATGAAATCCCATGGCCGGAATCGGGTGATATATTCAAAATCCTCATAAATGGAGTGGAACGAGAAGCCCAGATGTTTGATACGGCCCTTCTTCTGTTCCTCTTCCAGGTAGGTAACCACTCCAAGGTCCACCATTCGGTCGAAGGCCTTCTTGTCGATGGAATGGATAAGATAAAAGTCGATATAGCTTTGTTGCAGTCTTGCAAGCTGTTCCTCAAATATCCGTTTTGCATCATCGATTGAATGTACCGACCATTGGGGGAGTTTTGTGGCTACGTAAAAGGTGCTCCTGTCCAAGCCAGAGAGGAATTCCCCTACCAATGGTTCGCTCTCCCCCCCATGATATGGGTAGGCGGTATCAAAATAATTCACCCCAGCTTCATAGGCTTCCCTCATCATTGCCAAGGCGCGTTTCCGGTCGATCTTGCCGTCAGGGGTAACGGGCAAGCGCATTGCGCCAAACCCAAGAAGGGATGCGTGAATGTCAAATGTTTCAAAATACCGTGTTTCCATGTCCAAAACTCCTTTCCTCGCAATGATATCATAAAATATTTTTTTTGTGTTGTCTCTCGGCCCAATTTTGTTAGAATTGCCTTGAGCTTATCCCGACGCAAGTCTAGTATGGATACGGTTTGGGGAGAGTAATAATGAAACAGAGAAGGTATAGAAGGAATATTCCACTATCCTACGGGTTCACTGCGTTGATGAACCTCTCCTTTACGCATGGGCTTTGGATGATGTATCTCGCATCGAAAGGCTTCTCATTGGTACAGCTCGGAGCGCTTGAGGCAATTTTCCATATTACCAGTTTCCTGATGGAAGTCCCCACCGGCTCAGTTGCTGACATCTGGGGAAGGAAGGTAAGCCGGCTCTCTGGCAGACTGTTCAGTGCCCTTAGCCTCACCATCATGTTCCTTGCCCCTACCTTCAGCCTGCAGGTGTTGGGATTCATCTGTAGTGCCTTGGGGTATAACCTTGAGTCTGGTGCAGGGGATGCCTTGCTCTATGATTCGCTGTTGCTTGATCAGGAAGAGTCCTCCTATCTAAAAGTCAAAGGACTCGATGAACTGCTCTATCAGGCATGTTCAGTGGTTGCCTTCCTTGTTGGAGGCTTGCTTGCCAACATCGATTACGGATATGCCTTCTCCCTCACTATACTCACCACGCTTCTTGCCTTCCTCTTGGCTTTGTTTTTCAAAGAGCCTGAGATTGAGAGGGAGCCAAGAAGCGGGCTGTTCTCTGGAATCATGGGCTCACTGAAAACCCAAATAGTTTCCAGCGTGAAAGTGTTCAGGGAAACACCTCATATTGCGTTCCTAATTGTTTTCAGTGAGTCCTTGTTTGCATTCATGATCAGCCTTTTCTTCTACCTGCAGAACTTCTGGACTGACCAAGGGTATCTCCCTGATGTCATCGGGATTGCCTATGCAGCCCACGCCTTGCTGGCGGCAATCTTTTCCTTGAATGCCCATCGCATTGAGCGAACGATCAATGAGAAAGGAATCCTGATCACCTGTCCCATCTTTCTAGCACTCTGTCTCTGGGGGATAGCACTTACCCCCTATACCATGGTTTTCTATATCATCCTTGGTTGTATGGAAGGATTGCTAGCCCCTACCATCAGCACCTATCTGAACAAGCTTATTCCCTCCAAATTCCGAGCTACCATCCTCAGCTTCCAGAGCATGGCTTATAGTCTGTTTATGATCATGATCTTTCCCTTGGTTGGATTGATTGGGAGCACACATTCTCTCTTGCTCTCATTCACATTGATGGCCATCAATGCAACACTCTTGGTTTTTGCCTACATCTGGGCTCTGGTGCGAAGGCGATAAGCTTGGCAGTGGTCTCGCTCTCTGCTATTATGGACCAATGAAACTGAGTGAGCGAATAGTCAATGGCTTACTGCGTGCCTTTTTCCGCATTTGCTTCAAAATTGACCGCAGTGAGTTGAAGAACGTCCCCATGGAGGGGCCGCTTCTGATGATGGTGAACCATACCTCAAACCTTGAAGGTCCCATGCTCTATGAGTTCTTGCAACCAAGGAAACTCCATGCCATGGCCAAGCAAGAGCTCTGGGAGAATACATTCATGGCTTATTTGATGGAGACCTGGGGGAGCATTCCTGTGGACCGAGAGAACATGGGGCGTGCCACCATGGATGCTTGTTTCAAGGTGCTCGATCAAAACCACATCCTAGCCATTGCCCCAGAGGGTACCCGAAGCAAGGATGGGACCCTCCAGCAGGGGAAGGGTGGAGTTGCGTTCATTGCTCACAAGAAAAACGTACCAATGATTCCTGTAGCAGTCATGGGCTTCGAAAAGACCAAAGCAAATATGAAACGTCTGAGACGAACGGCTATTTCAATCAAGGTAGGTAAGCCCTTTGAGATCATCCAGAAGGGTGGACGCATTGATGCAGAAACAAGACAAAAGCTTGCTGATGAAATCATGCTGCACCTTGCTGTATTGATGAGCGAGGAGAAACGTGGATACTACCGAGGCAAACCGATTGAATTTACCCTAACCCAGAATATTACCTAACGGTTTGGCCCGACGCTTCCCTGCACAGCAATGAAACCAATTCGTGGGAATATCCTAGTAGCGAACATTATGTAGCACTGTGAAAGCATAAAATAAGCAAGGCAAACAAGGCAGGCCTGAAGAAGTCAAAGACAACTGAGAATAGGGGAAAAGCGTACGCAGGAAACTCCTTCCACCTTGATTCATCTCCTTATTCCACTATAATACTGAAGACCCACCTATAGGAGTATTATGGAAAACAAGGATCAGCCAGTTGCTGGAAGACAGGATTCGCACCGAGCAGGTCAGCTGACCGGCCGTGTCATTCTGCTCAGCCTCTTCTTGATTGTAATGCTCTCGATATTTTTCCAACAGTTCTATCGAAAGCTGGAACAGTCACTTTGGGAGGAAAAGCAAGGACAGCTCCAGTATCTGGCAGACCAGAGTGCCCAGTTGGTCATCCAGCAAATACATGAAGATCAAAGATTCCTGCAATCATTAGTGGGTCAAATAGCATCCCTCGATAGGGAGAATGCACAAGCACTACTCGATAATGCCGGTATTCATTGGGAGGAAACAGGTCTCTATCCTCCCATCGCCCGGGTAGGTGGCTCTTTACGGTACTCTGCAAAAGTTGATCTCATAGACGGTACCTATCTCACCATATTCCATGCTATTCCTACGAAGGTCTATGATGCACTGTTTGATGGAAAACCTCTCACTGGATACTGGATCAATCCAGAAGGAACCATACTTTGGCAGACAGATGGGGGCCTGGACGGGCTTGATAGTCTTGCCACCAAAGCTGATGAGTCAATCCAGCTTTTTACGAGTGAGCTTGGAAATGGATTGGGACAGTTTGTCCTGGTTGCCGAACGAGGACTTGCTGATTCTGTCTCGTTAGCCATACTCCAATCCTTCCTTTCCATGGCAGTGATGGCGCTTGTCATTTTCTTTCTTTTCCTCGTGTACCTACTTTCCATGGATCATCGCTATGGAAGGACCTTATGGCGTCTTGCCTATGAGGATACGCTGACAAAACTCCCCAACAAGAATCTCTTCGAAAAAGAAGCGAAACAGCGCTTGCAGCATTCAAGAGACTCCTATGCGGTCATGATTCTGGATATCAGGAAATTCAAGTTGATCAATAACCATTTTGGCTATGGATTTGGTGATTCTCTGCTCTTGCACTGCGCTAAGGTCATTCCGCGTTATGTTACTCGTGATGGACTGTGTGCTCGATTTAGCGGTGATTCGTTCATCATGCTGGTAAGTTACCGCGAGAAGGCAGCTTTGCATCGGAGAATTGACATTATTGGGGAGGAGTTGCGTCGGTTCGCTTTTCCCAAGGCATCCCAGTTCCAGTTGGAGATACTTATCGGTATATCGCTGGTTGATGAAACTAATCTGCAGATTAACTCCTATATTGACCGTGCCTTATTTGCGCTCTCAGCACTGAAGGAGACAAAGCAAGGCTGGTATCTCTTCTATGAGGAGGCTCTCAAGGACCAGTTGCTGGAAGAGAGTGAGTTGGAGAATGTGTTTGGCAAGGCGTTACGGTCTGGAGAGTTTTTCATCCAGATACAACCCAAATATTCCTTTGCTACAGGACGTCTAATCGGAGGAGAGGCTCTGGTAAGGTGGAAGCATCCTGAAAAAGGTCTCCTGACCCCTTCCCAATTCATTCCCTTGTTCGAAAAACACAATCTCCTCATTCCGTTGGACATGTACGTCTTGAAGCTAGTCTGTAAGTTGCTTAAGCGTTGGGAGGAAGAAGGCAAACCACTGCTACCTATCTCAGTCAATCAATCAAGGGCACATCTCCTCGTTACCGACTATGAGGAGAGTCTGGTAAGCTTGGTAGACCACTATAACGTAGACCACCATCTCATGGAATTCGAATTGACAGAGACATTGTTTCTCCATGACATGACCCATCTCTCTTCTGTGTTGACCACATTGAGAAATCAGGGCTTCTTGGTCTCCCTGGATGATTTTGGTTCCGGATACTCTTCTCTTACGATGCTCAAGGATGTACAGATTGATGTGATCAAGATGGACCAAGGATTTTTTACCGACCTCACCTCGAATGAGCAAGGAAGGGTGGTAATCCAACATGTCATTGCCATGGCAAAAGACCTGGGTATTACCACCATCGCTGAAGGTGTGGAAAGCGAAGAACAAGCCAGGATGCTCGCTTCTATGGGCTGTGACGGCGTGCAAGGGTATTT
>Ga0334898_1001406_pt1 | contig 27015 bp, 21 predicted proteins | sample GraSluR3_MG_10_FD_207228 | JGI IMG/M metagenome (GOLD analysis project Ga0334898, IMG submission 207228) | Sludge microbial communities from methane-producing bioreactor in Wageningen University, Netherlands - Granular Sludge_3_08-R3 | ecosystem: Engineered > Bioreactor > Anaerobic >... | reverse complement strand
CGGATTATTTTATATCGACTATTGTATGACTCTTCAGTTGACGCGGATAGATAGATTTCCAACTTCCTGTAGTTCATTCAAAAATGGATATAATAGGTTTTAGGTCTAAAATTTCTGGAAGTTCACGATGTGCTTTTAAGCTGTGTTTACGCCTGTTTTTACGGTTATAATTCGTATCCATACGCCTACTCCCCTGCTTGACTTTCACTAATAATTATTATATACTATAGTTAGTGAATACAAAATAGTGAGGTCGCATTTATGGAACAGATTACCGTTACAGCAAAGATACAAATTATAACTTTGGATACGGACAGAGTATTGCTTAATGATACGATGGCTGTTTATCGTAATGCCTGTAACTATGTTTCAAATCATATATTCCATACTCACGACCTAAAACAATTTTCTCTGAATAAAGTTTTGTACGCTACCCTTCGTGAGAAATTTGGACTTAAATCACAGATGGCTCAATCTGTTCTCAAAACAGTTATCGCAAGATACAAAACTATTCTTGAAAATCAAAAAAAATGGATAAACCCTGTATTTAAAAAACCACAATATGATTTGGTATGGAATAGGGATTATTCTTTGACACAAGATGTATTCTCAATAAACACACTTGAGGGTCGCATTAAGTTAGGTTACTATTCCGAAGGTATGGAAAAGTATTTTGACCCAACTATTTATAAATTTGGCACGGCAAAACTGGTCAATAAGCATGGAAAGTACTTTCTGCACATTCCTGTCACATATGAGGTTCCTGTTGGCAACCTGTCAGAAGTATGCAATGTTGTAGGCATTGATAGAGGTATAAATTTTTTAATTGCCACCTATGACAGCAAACATAAATCAGATTTTGTAAGTGGCAAAGCTATCAAGCAAAAACGAGCAAACTATTCAAAACTACGCAAAGAACTACAAATACGAAAGACACCTTCTTCAAGACGAAGAATTAAAGCGATTGGACAGCGAGAAAACCGTTGGATGCAAGATATAAATCATCAAGTATCAAAGGCACTCGTAAAAAACAATCCAAAGCATACCTTATTTGTGTTAGAAGATTTAACAGGTGTTCGTAATGCTACTGAACGTATTCGTACCAAAGACCGCTATGTTTCTGTATCATGGTCGTTCTACGACCTTGAACAAAAGTTGATTTACAAGGCAAAACAGAACGAATCCACTGTTATAAAGGTTGACCCTGCTTATACAAGTCAGTGTTGTCCTAAATGTGGACACACAGAAAAAGCAAACCGTAACAAGAAAAAACACTTATTTGCTTGCAAAAACTGTGCTTATCAGTCAAATGATGACCGCATTGGAGCAATGAATCTGTACCGTATGGGAATAAACTATCTTGTTGATAGCCAAGTACCTAGTGCAGTTACAACAGAGTAAACTCTTTTGTAAAGGGTGCTGTCAGCCACCCTATGATGTAACGCCACTTTAAGCATTATTGCTTATTGGGGTTAAAGGTAGGAGGCGTAAGCCGTTGGCACTACTGGGCAGTTACAAGCCCATTTCCTTTAGGTGATGGGTAGTTGACAATGAAAGTAGGTTAATATGCAATATAGAGTTAATATTAAAAACGGTGAAAAATTATCGGTTCTTGGATTTGGATGTATGCGGTTTTCTAAGAGCGAAAGTGACGTTGAAAAGCAAATCATTCATGCCATTGAAAATGGTGTGAACTATTTTGATACGGCCTATATATATCCAAACAGTGAAGTGATTCTGGGTAGAGTCCTTAGCAAAGGGTATCGAAAACGAGTAAACATCGCCACAAAATTGCCGCCATACTTGGTCAAGAAATATGACGATTTCGACAAATTGTTTTATAAGGAATTTGAACGACTTCAGACCGACTATATAGATTACTATCTGATGCATATGTTAACAGATATCAATACTTGGGATCGATTAAAAGACTTAGGTGTTGAAAAGTGGATTGAGGAAAAGAAAAGCAGTGGAGAAATCAGAAATATAGGTTTTTCTTACCACGGTGGTAAAAGTGAGTTTATTAAATTAATCGATGCTTATGATTGGGAATTTTGCATGATTCAATACAACTATTTGGACGAGAACAATCAAGCAGGAAAAAGTGGCCTTAAGTACGCATCGTCAAAAGGATTGCCTGTCATGATTATGGAACCTTTAAGAGGTGGAAAACTTGTTAGCAATTTGCCAAAAGAAGTTTACAAACAGTTTGACTTGGCCACAACAAAACGATCACCAGCCGAATGGGCATTCAAGTGGATATGGGATCAAGTAGAAGTAACCCTAGTTTTATCGGGCATGAATTCTATGGAGATGTTGGATGAAAACATGAGAGTGGCAAGTGAAAGCAAAATCAATACGCTTACGGACGAGGAAAGAGTGATGTTTGACAAAGTCAAAATAACCTTGCAAGAAAAGATTAAAGTATCATGTACAGGCTGTAATTATTGCATGCCGTGTCCGGTTGGGGTAGATATACCCACTTGTTTATCCTGCTATAATGATATTGAAATTGAAGGCAGAATCGGTGCTTTTTCAAAATATATAATGCAAACAAGTCTTAAAAGCCAACCTCATAATGCCTCTCTTTGTGTCATGTGTGGACAATGTGAAAAGCATTGCCCCCAAGAGATTAAAATAATGAAAGAACTAAAAAATGTTACAAAAAAGCTTGAAGGTATTCACTATAAACCCATTCGAGCACTTGCCAAACGATTCATGAAATTATAATTAAAGCTTTACTTAAAGGAGAATCATATGAAAAATGATATAGAATCCAACAAACGAAATGCAATTGAATTTTACCGCATGGCATATCTTGGTGACCCAGTGGAGGCTGTTAAAAGATATGTAGGTGATGTGTATATTCAGCATAATCCCAAAGTAAAAAATGGTAAGGAAGGGTTTATTGAATATTTTGAAAAGATGTCAAATGAATACCCGGATAAAAAAGTTAAATTTATTCGGGCAGTTGCCGAAGGAGATTTAGTGGCACTTCATACGCATCAAAACTGGCCTAAAGATGAAGAGTATATAACAATGGATTTTTTTCGTTTTGATGAGAATGGAAAAATTGTAGAGCATTGGGACTCAATTCAAAAGATACCTGAAGAATCAAAAAATGGAAATAACATGTATTAAAAGTACCATGTGGATAACCAATAATTAAACCTTGGGATGACAATAATGCCACACGTATAGAAGCGTTATATGTCTAATATCTAAGAGAGAATATGGAGGATGAATATGAAGAAAACTTTACGAGAATTTAAAGTCTTTATTACGAAAGGTAATGTGTTTGATCTTGCAGTTGCGCTTATTATAGGAAGTGCTTTTGGTAAGATTGTTACTTCGTTTGTTAATGATTTATTTATGCCCTTGCTAGGACTCATTTTAGGTGGTAATAACATCACTGCGCTTAAAGTTGTACTTAAACCGGCGGTAGGTGAAGATGGCGTAGAGCTGGCGATTCGATATGGGATGTTTATTCGAGCGACCATTGATTTTTTATTAATTGCACTTGTTATTTTTGCTATGATTAAGTTAATATCTAAGTTTAAAAAGAAAGAAGAAGAAAAACCGGTAGCTCCACTAAAACCTTCGAATGAAGAGGTTTTGCTAGCTGAAATACGTGATTTACTCAAAGATAAATAAAGTAAGCTTCGCCATAACAAAAAATTAACTTGGAGGAAAAATAAATGAGTATAGTAATACGTCATCCTAAACAAGATCACTATGTGATTATTGAACAAAAGGAGCAAACATGGACGATTTAAAAAAAGTATATTCAGAATGCAAGCAGTTAATTAATGGAAATGGTCCAAGAAATATATCTGTACTTACAGAGGCTTTTGAAGATTTAGATACAAATGTATCAAGCGATATGTATGGACAAGGTGTATGGATTGATGCATTTCAAGAAGAACTCGCAAGAGAAGCAGGAAAAGAAGCTGGCGTTTTTTTTCCGAGTGGAACAATGGCGCAGCAGATTGCCCTTCGTATAGCTTGTGATCAAAAAAATAGTTATTCCATCGCTTATCATCCATTGACACATTTAGAGATACATGAACAGGATGGTCTTAAGAAGTTGCATCAGATTAAAACAATCCTCCTAGGAGATCAAGAGCGACTCTTAACGTTACAAGACCTTATGTCTATTAAACAACCAATCAGCTGCTTACTGATAGAACTGCCTCAACGTGAGATGGGAGGATATCTTCCGGACTATGCTGAGCTTGTTGAGATATCAAAGTATTGTCAAGAAAAAGGCATTCATCTACATTTAGATGGGGCTCGCTTATTTGAAGTCCTTCCTTACTATAAAAAAACACTCCAAGAAATATGTGCATTATTTGATAGTGTATATCTTTCCTTTTATAAGGGCATTGGGGCTGTTGCAGGCGCTATTCTTTTAGGAGATCATGACTTTTGCAAAGAGGCAAGAGTGTGGAAACGTCGATATGGCGGTGACCTGATTAGCTTATATCCCTATATAATTCCTGCAAAGTATTATATGGATCGTCGTCGCCCTTTAATGGAAACCTATTATGAAAAAGCCAAAGACCTTGCCGCTTTGTTGAATCAGATTCAGGATGTTGCTACTTACCCCCAAATCCCAGTATCGAATATGTTTCATGTATCGATTGAAGGTTCAAGAGAAGAACTTACGGAGCTTTTGGTGAAGCTTTATCATTCCACAGGGATAGGATTGACCAATAACATTAAGGAAAAAGACAAAGGTCGCTGCTTTTTTGAAGTGTCTATTGGAGATGCATTATTAAAACTAGAAGATAATGAAATCGATGATTTTGTCAAAGAATTAGACAAATTGCTCCATACCAAAGAGGTTTTATAATATTATCCTATTTTTTTAAGGCGATTGACATTATTGAAAATATGTGATAAATTTATTTTTAGCAGACAACGGGGTCGATCATTTAAGGATTGACCCCGTATTTTTTAATGCTTTTTACTTTGTCGAGGTGCAACAACAACGAGGTATCATCATTAAACTACATACAAAACATACAGAAATAGGAGAACAAAAAAAATGAAGTTGTATCCCAATGGAAAGACCACAATGTAAAACTGATTGATATTTATTCCGAAAACTTTGATATAGAAAATCCACAAGGATTTATTGAAGATATTGACAGTCAAAACGATTTTGCCTATGTGTTCTTTATTGATTCTGAATTGACGGCGATTGCCTCAACCTATGAAGAAATGATAGGAACAACATTAGATGATCCTGGAAGTGTCGCTGCAGCAAGGGATGGTGTTGCATATGCAGATATCTTTATTGACCCGAATACAAACTCACCAGTACTTGATATATTAAAACCATTATTTCAAGATAATCAACTCATTGGAGCGTTGAATATCGGAGTACCTGTAGATGAGATAACAATCAATCAAACACTGCAAAGTAGTTTGCAAAAATTGAATGTACTTTTCATAATAATTACGATTATTTCAATTGTTATACTTACATTAATTTTTAGAAACATACTTGTAAAACCAATTAAAGACTTAACCTGTGTTATAAAAAAAATGTCAGATTTTGATTTGACTGGTTATAGCAATAATTCATCAATAAATCAACATAGACGAACGGATGAAATAGGTGTTATTAAAAATGCTGTTGCTACAATGCAAGAAAATTTTGTGGCTTTAATCAAGGATGTGGATTTGTCCTCTGAACAAGTAGCAACGTATTCAGAAAAATTATCAGAGACAAGTGAACAATCTTCGGCGGCAATCAATGAAGTTTCTAGAGCGATTGAAGAAATTGCTCATGGCGCAAGTGAACAGGCAAAAAATACAGAAGACGGTGTATTACAGATAAATGATTTAGGGATAATAATCGAAAAAGATCATGCGTTGGTTAAAGTCCTTAATGCATCTGCGGATAAAGTGAATCAGCTAAAAGATGAAGGATTAGATGTATTAAAAATTCTTTTAGATAATACAGATAAAAGCAATCAAGCTTCAAAAGAAATCTTTGATAGTATTATTAATACCAATGAAAGTGCTGAGAGAATAGAAAAAGCAAGTCAAATGATTACAAATATAGCAGAACAGACAAACTTATTGGCTTTAAATGCTGCGATTGAAGCGGCAAGAGCCGGAGAAGCAGGAAAAGGCTTTGCAGTGGTGGCAGATGAAATACGGAAACTAGCAGAACAGTCCAATACATTTACAAAAGAGATTAATACGATTATTGGTGAACTAACCTCAAAAACAGAAAATGCTGTTGAAAATGCAGAACAAGTCAATAAAATACTCAAATCTCAATCTGAGAGTGTTCATAGCACAAGTGAAAAATTTGAAGGGATTAATCAATCTGTAGAAGAAATGAAAGATGCTATTCGTAATATTAATTTATCATCAGATGAAATGGAAGATAAAAAAGACCAGATTGTACGCGTTATTGAAAATCTATCAGCCATATCGGAAGAAAATGCGGCAGGAACTCAACAAACAACAGCGTCTGTTGAAGAACAATCTGCGGCGATGGAACAAATAGCTCATGCAAGTAAGGAACTTTTAAGTGCAACGGTTCATATGAAAAAGAATATTTCTCGTTTTAAATACGATGAATGATTTCTTATATCCATATCCTTTTGCTATTGTTAGGACAGTAAACTTATCTCAAAAAGCCTGACCTCCAAAGGCTCCAAAGTGAAATTTAAATGTAATTCTTTCTTGCTAATGCTTTCAAAATGAACATGAAGTCCTGGTTCAGACATTTGGTTTATGGTTTCCAATTCCTCCTGATTCAATTCATTCCTTGAGCCCATTTTGACCCATGCATCATAGGAGCTACCATGTTCTTGATTAATAATTGATTCTTTTATAAGACAGTTTTTAAAGGGCAAGCCCGCAAACTTAAATGTGAAGAGGGCTTGTTTTTTTTCGGAGAAAGCAGCATATCGATTGTCTTTGGTTACATCAAAAAGGATACCGGTGGCAAATAACTTGGAAAAGTGTTCATAGTTATATAGAATACCGGTGATTTTTGATTCGGATTTTGTAATAAAGTAGCCATTACCTCTTGCAATCAATTGGTCTTCTAATTGGTTGATTAAGCGAAAAACATTGTAGTTAGCCTTTGGAATACCATTAGAGGTGAAAAGACCTAATCCGCCGTGAAAAAGATCGTCTGGTATTGGCATCTCCTCAATAAAGTCACTGAGGACCCAGTAGCCAAAAGATTCAAGTCGGTCGTAGTTCTCCAGCAGGTTTTTGGCGAGGTAGCAGGATTTGAAACAAGTGTCGTTAATAAGGTCCCGCTGGGAAATAGTCAAATTCCATTCGGTTAGGTATATAGGGAAGTTATTGATTCGTAAGTTTTTCTGATATTGTTTGATGCCATTAATAAATTTTGTGAAGGCAAAAGGATCTTCGTTCATCGGACATGGTTTTGCCAAGTTGCTCAAAGAAAATGTATTGAAAGTGTCTGAATGCTGATTGGAAAAATCGTTATCGTAATAATGAATATTCATAAAATCAGCCTGACAGTCATTGGTCTCTGCGTAATTGAAAAAATTTAAAATCCAATTCTGATCACCATTTGCCTGGGGGAGAAGAGAAGGTGTGCCAACTTGGATTTTGGAACAAACAGCCTTTATCTGGTGGTAGGTATGACGGTAAAAGTCAAAGAATTCATGGGGGCTTTCCCAACCAAAAGAGTCTAAAGAGCCATCGGGTTCGTTCCAGATGACAAAAGGCCAGGTGCTTACTTCTTCTTGACCGTAACGGGTAATTAGATGTGAAACAAATGCTTCAATGAGCTTATCCCACTTGCTAAGATCCTTCGGTGGTGAGGTGTTAAAATGCCACATGTCAATCATTTTACTTGGGTCGGAAGCTAAATCAATTGGCATAAAGGAAATCTGCAGAAAGGGCCGTAAGCCGATGGACAATAAAAAATCCATAACCTTATCTACGAGTGTAAAAGTATAAGAAGGAATACCATGTTCGTTTTCCTTGTAAACCATCATCTCATCGGAGAGGATGCCGTGGAATTTAACGAAGTCGTAGCCAATTTCTTTTTGTGTTTTTCGCAACATATCTTGTATTTCAGAATAAAGAAATTGCTTGGCGCTTCCTACTGTACAGACTCTTTTAAACTTGTGTGCCAGTGGAATGCCGGGTGAATCGTAGATGATCTTGCCTCCATCGATAAAAACCTGCTTTCTGTTCGTGTGTTGAAGAGGAGAGGGGTGAGAACTTCCTTTTATAGGTTCAAGGTATTTTGAGAGTGAGTTAAGAGATTCACTTTCTTCAATAGAGATAGATGTGTCTTTTTGTGCTTCTGAATCTAGACTGGAAGCATACTGTTTTCGATAGGTGCTTGGCAGAATGCCATAAGATCGTTTAAATAGTTTGGTAAAAGACCGGTAGTCTGAAAATCCGTTGGAAAAAACAATGGTTTCCAATGCTTGTGTGCTTGTCAACATTTCGTTGACGGCTGCAGATAGACGAAGTTGATTATAATAGTCTAGAAAGGTCATCTTTGTGTTTTTTTTGAAATAAGAAGACAGGTAGGAAGGTGTTAGAGAAAAACGTTTAGCAAGATCATTAAGCTGAAGGTTTTCTTTGTAGTGGTCATCAATATAGGTTAAGATTTCTTCTAATCTCTTATTTTCTTTGGATATTGTGACTTTAAGGGGAGCAGACGTCTGAAAGTTGTCAATCAAGTAGGAAATCAGTGAATAGAGAAGACTAAGGGTCATGTATCTGTTTTCGCCGGAAGAAGAGACTTTAACAAGTTGGGCAATAAGTCTTCGTATTGTATCGTAATTAGAGCTGAAGGTATTACCACTTGAGTTTAGGTCAAAATATAGGCCTTCAGTATTTTTGAACTTCAGTTGATTTAATTGAAGGGAGATGGATAGAAGTTCGTAATTCTTACCTTTAATGACGTGATTGGATTTGGGATTGATAATACAGATATCTTCCTCTTTCATAGGATAGGCTTTATCGTCGATAACAAGAGTTATATCTCCATAGAGGACAAAAATTAATTCAGTGGTAGAGTGCCAGTGGACATTAGGACAATCGTTTTTAACCAACTGCATATGTATGGGTAAATCGTTAGGAAACTGAATTAAGCTTGGATTACTGTGCATGAACGGACCTCCATCTATATAATAGTATGTCAAATTTATAGTATATAAAGAAAATGTCAATAAATTCATAGAAAAAAATAGCGGAAATAATTAAATGTGCAATTTTATATATTATAACATACATTTTATTAGATTTCATTTGAAATAAATAATTATATAAGAATAAGATTCAAAAATGAATACTAAGAGGCTAGAAATATCCGTTATCTTCAAAGACCAAAAAAAGTATAATCAATGATATAAGACTTAAGAAAGGTATTACACTAGGTGACAATGATGATAAATCTAAAGAAAGCGCCATATAAGCTCAAAGACAATCAGATTAAATGGGTAGAAGATACAATAAAAAGTATGACGGAGGATGAAAAAATTGAACAGCTTTTTTGTCCTCTCCTTTATTCCAATGACCCCAATTATTTGAAAATGATGGTGAATCAGTATAATTTTGGTGGGCTAATGTTCAGGTCCAGTCAGAGCAATGAACTGAAGTTGGCTACAGATACGATTAATGAAAATGCTAAGATTCCTATGCTTCTTGCAGCTAACCTAGAAGATGGAGGCTCAGGTGCAGCCTTTGAAGGGACCTATGTGGGACGCCAAATGCTAATCGGCGCTACAGATAAACCGGCTCATGCATATGAATTAGGTAGAGTTTGCGGTAGTGAGGGAAGGGCGCTTGGTCTTAACTGGTCCTTTTCACCCATTGTCGATATTGATATGAACTTTATGAATCCCATCACGAACGTAAGAACCTATGGAAGTGATAAGGATAAGGTCCTTTCCATGGCATCTGAATATATTAAGGGATTGGCCAATCATGGGGTTATTCCAACGATAAAACACTTTCCCGGTGATGGTGTTGATGGTAGAGATCAACATTTGGTTACGTCTGTTAATAGTCTGTCTCTTGAAGATTGGGAAGCCAGTTTCGGCAAAGTATACCGTCAATTGATTGCTGAAGGTGCTGAGTCGATTATGATAGGGCATATTGCTATGCCGGCCATGGAAGAGCATATAGACGGAAAGCCTTGCCAAAAAGTGATACCGGCTTCGGTGTCTAAAAATATTCTTTTAGGATATCTTCGAAAGGAAATGGGTTTCAATGGTCTTATTATTACGGATGCATCGCCTATGGTCGGTCTTATGTCGTCGACCAAACGAAGCCAAGCGGTTCCTATGGCTATTGAAAACGGTTGCGATATGTTCCTTTTTACTAAAGATTTAGAAGAAGATATTCAGTATATGAAAGAAGGGTATAAGAAGGGACTTTTATCTAAAGAAAGACTTGAAGAAGCCCTTACAAGTATCCTTGGGTTAAAGGCGGCCAGACTTTTAGACAGGGATAACGTGGATGAGATAAGTGGAGACGCGTTTGATCTTATCGGATGCAAAGACCACCAGGATATAGCTAAGCACGTTGCGGATGAGGGTATTACCCTTGTTAAAGATGTGAAGGGCCTTTTACCGATAGGACCGGATAAATATAAACGCGTTCTTCTCCAGATATTAGGTGATTTTGATTCTAATGATAGAGTTTATGCCCACTTTGAACGCTTATTGACTCAAGAAGATTTTCAGGTGACCATGTATGTTCCGGAGACAATGGAGACAATCTTCACCGATACGAAGGTAGAGGATTTTAGAGCTAAGTATGATCTGGTTTTCTATATTGGAAATATTGAAAATTCAAGTAATAAAACAGTTACCAGAATCAATTGGCATACCTTGTTCGGAGCAGGGAATAACCTTCCTTGGTTTGTTCATGAAGTGCCGACGCTTTTTGTTAGTGTTGGAAACCCCTATCATCTCTATGATGTACCGATGATTGGGACTTTCATTAATGCCTACTGTCATGCACCAAGTGTCATTGATGCAGTTGTTGAAAAACTACTAGGAAGAAGTGAATTTAAGGGTGTATCACCCGTTGATCCATTCTGTGGACAATGGGATACAAAACTATAAAGCCATGGAGGTATTCAAGCATGATAGAGTTTGTAATTGATAGAGAAAAGATGACACCATTTCCCCATTATTGGGAAATGTGTGTAGGGAGTCCGCCTTATGGTGTTGTTGCAATAGATATTACAACCTACTAGTTATCGGTGATTTTCTTACGATATTGGCTTGGCGAGATACCGATTTCCTTCTTAAAAACTTTGGTAAAATAATTATAGTCTAGAATACCCACGTAGGAGGCGATATCTTGAATAGACAAGGAACTTGTATTTAAGAGTTTTATAGCTGTTTCAATACGAAGGTGATTCGTATATTTGATAATCGTTTCGCCGACTTCTTTTTTGAATTGTCCGGCTAGATAGGGTATGGAGACTTCGTTCAACTTGGCAAGGTCGCCAAGACTGATTTTAGCGTCTAGATTGAACTCAATATAGTGGAGAATTTTTCTGATCATAGGCGAATATTGCTTAACTGACTTATTATTTACTAAAAGACAATATTCCCGGATCATTTTTTCAAAAAGGTTATTCAGGGATGCTTCGCTTGTTGCGTCTTCGATAAGATTAACAAATTTGCTAGTTATTTCATGGAGATATACAGGATGAATTTCATTGACTTCTACAGCCTTTCTATATGCTGTGTTTGCAGTGATTAGTAAGGATTTTAGTTCTCTGATAGAGTTACTGAGGCGCTGCTCAAAAGGTGAATTAATAAATCGTTTAGCAGCTTCAAATGCTCTTGCACTATCTCCAATAGAGATATAATGAAGAAGTTCTTTTTCCGTTGCATAACGTTCTTCTAATTGTTTAGCAAGAGCAAGATAGTCCTCTTTGAATTGAAAGTGACTATTATTTGTATCCATATGGATATCTGAAGAATCGTGATATAAAACTGAAAAAGGTGTTGCTTCAGGATTGATATAATTAATTATATTGCTAATCGTTGAAATGATGTCGAGATTATTTGAGATAACAGGAGTAGAATATAGAAAGCCTTTTAAGTTTTCGGCATCAGATCGTGTCAATTTATGTCTCTCAGTTAAGGATAGCCAGTAATCATTGTTAATTTTCTGTGTAAAATATGGTCCAATGGAAATAATATCCTTTTTCTCTGCATAGGGATAAAACATAACATAGTTCATGTCATATAAATCGGTGATAATATGAAAAGAGGAATGCTCCATCTTGAGAATGAAATCGTAAATGGTTTGATAGAGTTGGTCTGAATTTTTAAGACTATCTCTCAAGTAACGATCAAAGACAGAAATATTGTTATATGGCTCAACAAAATAATGCATATCCAGTTTTAATATATCTTTTAGTAATTTTGAAATGAAATCCAATGTTCTATTATTCATAGAGTATCTCCTATTCGTTAGTTATATAAGCAAAAAAGAATGATATATATGGATTATAACAATAAATAAGAAGAAAAAACAAGGAAAAGATAAAAAATAATTAAGATAGTACTAATATATATTCTATTTTTCTAATTGATTAGGAGAAAATATGTTAATCTGTATACAAGTAAGACATAGCATGCAAAATTTTAAAGTGTTTGGAGGAATATTATGGGTGATGTTATCCTAGAAATAAAAAAAATGCATAAAACTTTTGGACCCACTGTAGCATTAAAAGAAGTAAATATGACCTTAAGAAAAGGTGAAATCAGAGGATTGATTGGCGAAAATGGCTCGGGTAAATCAACGATCATGTCTATTGCTAGTGGAAAAATACCGCCAACAAGTGGTCAAATGCGATATAAGGGTAAAGAATGGAAGCCAACGAGTATGCTGGAGGCACAAAATCATGGAATAGCAATGATTCTCCAAGAGGCCAATACCATTCCTGGAGTTACTGTTGCCCAAAACATTTTCGCGGGCTGTGAGAGTCGCTTTTCCAAGTTTGGTATTGTGGATATGAATAAAATGTATCGAGCGGCGGATGACTTAATAAGCAAATTTGGCATCAAACATATTAAAGGCAGTAATCCTATTGACATATATTCTTTCGAAGATCGAAAGTTGATAGAAATTGTACGATGCTTGATGAATGATAATGTGGAAATTCTTGTGGTCGATGAAACGACAACTGCTTTGTCAATGGATGGCCGTGAAATTCTCTATAAGCTAATACACCACATGGCAGAGCAAGAAGATAAAACCATTGTTTTTGTTTCTCATGATATGGATGAGATTTTGGAGCATTGCTCAACTTTGACAGTCCTTAGAGATGGGGATGTCGTCGGCGAGTTAAGTCGTGAAGAAATGAATGATGTCGAAGCAACTCAAAGAATTAGATATCTAATGGTTGGCCGAGAGATTGGTGAGAAGTACTATCGTGAGGACTATGATTCGAGTCATACAGGTGAATTAGCTCTTGAAATGAAAAATGTCACCTATAAGAACATTAAAAACTTTAATCTTAAGCTTCATAAAGGGGAAATTATTGGATTTGGCGGTTTGTCTGGCTGTGGAATGCGTGACATCGGCCGTATAGCATACGGTATTGAAAAAATCGATGGCGGTGAAGTTATTCGCCACGAAAAAAGCATTAAGACGCCTTTGCAGGCAATCACTAATGATATTGGTTATATTTCTAAGAATAGAGATTCGGAAGCGCTTTTACTTAGCGCAACCATTGAAGAGAATATTGTCTTGCCTTCCATACCGAGTCTGTCCAAAAAAGGTTTTATTTCACCAAAGGATGAACATCAACTGGCCAAGAATGAAATTGAAGCCTTTAGTATTAAGTGTCATAGTGGAAAACAATTAGTCTCTACACTTTCGGGTGGCAACAAGCAGAAGGTATCATTTGCAAAGTGGACGGCAAAAGAATCCGATGTTATTGTTATGGATTGTCCGACGAGAGGTGTTGATATCGGCGTAAAGCAGTCCATGTATGCATTAATTGAGAAAATGAAAAGAGAAGGTAAGGCTATACTCATGATTTCAGAAGAACTGTCAGAATTGGTTGGGATGGCTGATCGAATTATTATTATGAAAGATTATAAAGTTACAAAAGAATTCATGCGTTCTCCTGATTTAACGCAACATGATATTATTGAATATATGATTTAATTATTTTAACTCAAAAAATGGATAAAGGAGAAAATATGGAAAACATAAAAGTAAATGATTCAAGCAATTTCAAAGAATTCTGGTACAACAACAAGGTTACGATTATATCATACAGTGGATTGCTTTTCTGCATCATTTTATTCACAATCGTTACCCCCTTAACCGGTCAAAGTATTTGGTCACCTGAAAAGCTTTCAACACTAATGTCAGATGTAATCGTGACTGCTTTAATGTCAGTTGGAGCCGTTTTTATATATTCCCTAGGTAATATTGATATTAGTATAGGAAAACAAATAGGTTTATACTCGACAATCTTAGTTTTAACCGGAAATGCAACGGGAAGTTTACTGCCTGGAATCCTTCTATGTATCCTATTGTCGATTGTCATCGCAGTTATCAATGGAGCTTCTGGCCCAGTGTTTAAAATTATATCGATTATTCCTTCGGTTGTTGTTATGCAGATTCTCTCAGGAATTATAATGATTATATATTCTGACTTAGGAACCCGAAGTATTTCTTTAAAGACCATCGACTATAGTTTCTTTAAATCACCTATTGTGATGGTGGTTGTATTAGTTATCGAGATTATCATTGCAGTATACTTTTTTAACTTTACTGCAATAGGTAAGTATACAAGAGCCATAGGAGCCAATAAAACAACAGCAATGCAAAGTGGTATCAGTATTGTGAAGTATAGAATTTATGCTTATATTATTGCAGGTATGGGCTTCGTGCTAGCGGCGCTTTTTCAAATGGGATATACAGGGTCCGCTTCGGATTCAACAGGTACTGGATATCACATGAATGTGATGATTGCTATCATCCTAGGTGGAATGCCTGTGTCAGGAGGTATGCGGTCAAGAATATCAGCAGCAGTTGTTGGAGCTTTCACGTTTTCCATTCTTGATGTAGGACTACCTTTAATTGGTCTGCCAACCAGAATGACCTTTATAGTAAAAGCAAGCATCTTTTTAATTGTCGTCCTATTGACAAGTCGTAAGAAATATGGAGCGTTACCTAAATAGAAGACAAAAAGAATGATATGAATTCGGACATAGCATGTATGTCTGTTTCTTATAAAAAAAATATGAAGAATTTTAAGGAGGATTTTATTATGAAATTATTAGGAAAGAAATTATTAACCAATGTTCTTGCAGTCTTATTAGTCTTGACCATTTTGACAGCTTGTGCTACAGAAGATACGACTACAGATACGAATACAGATGCTTCGGACAGTAATTCACAGACAAATGAATCAAGTAGTGAAGAATCTACAGATACATCAAATGATGAAACTAAGGGAGGTAAAATTCTCTTTTTATCAAGTAACAGCAGTGGTGCTGTATACGATTTCAATATTGCTTTTTTGGATATGTGGACAGCAGAATTAGGTTATACATATGAAATCGTATATGGAGACGGTTCGAATGATCCGGCAGGTAACCTACAAGCAGTGAAAAATGCAATGACAAATGATGTTGTTGGTTTGATTGCTATGCAAGACGGTGGTATAAGCAATATCTTAGATGAATATCCAGACCTTTATGTAGCAGGATTAGCAACAGATATGGGTTCTGTTTATGGTCCTGAAGGTGCCAGTGCTTCAGCGACAACAAATGACAAATTTCTAGGAACAGTAGCTGGAGGTTATGCAAGTGGTGTTGATATTGGAAAAATGTATTTTGACGATGTTGTTCAAAAAGGTTACAAAAAAGTAGCTGTTGCAATGTTCCCAGGCTTTGCTTATCCACAATATACCATTGCAGATCAAACATTCCGAGCAGAAGTTGAAGAATATAACAAGACAGCTGATGAACCTATTGAAGTTACAGGTGAAGAGGGTACGGTCTTGATGTTCAGACCAATGGATGAATCATTTTTTAATGAACCTGAAAATCAAGATTTAGATGCAATCGTTGGTCTATGTGCGGGACAGCAGTTTATCTACCCAGCTTTAGTATCAGCCATTGGAAACGGATTAGCTGACCCTGATACAAAACTTTTAACTGCTGGTTTTCAAAGCGATCAGGCTTTAATTGACGATGTTGGAACAGGTATAGTACAAACGCTTTACCTACCAAACTATGAAGAAATCTTTTTTCCTTTAGCAATGCTTGATAATGCAATTCAAGGCAAACAATATCCTGATTTTGAACAATCAGAAGTTCTTGATGGTGTATATATCACCATATCAAGTGATGAAATTATGACAAATATTGAAGAGAATAGTCCTATACCAAATGCAGATATGTCTAAATTATCGGTCACATTAGAAAAAGGAAAGCAGTTCTTAAGAAGATATAATTCGGATGCAACTTATGCAGAACTCAAAGAATTTATGTTATCGGATGCTTTCTCTGAAAAAGCATATGAATAATTAATTAGATTTGGAACAAGGAGGTCAATTCCTAAGATGAACAAGAAAATGAGTATCATAAAAAGATTAGTAGGGACATTGCTATTACCAGGATTAATGTTTGCAATCATGATGGTGTTTAGCTATTCCAATGGCAAGATGTACTATGGTACGTGGAATATGTGGAGGCCCTTAATGACAAATATTGCTGTAGCAACTACTATGGCTTTAGGTATAGGCCTCCAGTTCAATAATGGACGTTTTGATTTCTCTGGTGGTGCAGTCATGTTGTTGGCTGCCATCATTAGCGGAAATGTTGCCATTAAAACAGGGAACAATCTTATATTATATGCAGTACTCTGTATTGCCTTAACTACCTTATTCAGTGTGTTAGTTTCTTTATTATATGTATATGGGCGATTGCCGGTAGCTATTACGACGATCACAATGGCTTTAATATTTGAAGCCATTACGCCTTTGGTATTTAATGGTGCAGGCGTAAACTTGATTGCTAATTTGGAACTTAAAAAGTTGTCTGTATATCCTGGGGTTTTGATACCGTTGATATTGTCTATCTTGGTATATAGCTTTTATAAGAACTATACCCTGACAGGAAAACAGTCTCTTCTTTTAGCCAGAAATCAAAGTGCTGCAGTAGATATTGGAATAAATGAAAAGAAAAATGTTATTATTTCTTACGTATATAGTGGTGTACTCTTTGGATTTGTTGCAATGATTTGGACACCGCAAACAATCAAAGCAGCCTCTTTTACTTCGCTTTCAACAGTAGGAGCCTTATTTACAAATATTCTCCCGGTCTTTATTGGGTTAGCTTTAAGCAAATACTGTGGTGAAGCAATTGGTACACTTATGGGTGCAATAACATTATCCCTAATGACATACGGACTTCAAGTAGTGCTGTCCAATGAAATGGGTGCGGCTGTATCTATGGCAGTGACGGGAATATTCGTCTTTGTATTTAATGTCATTACAACTCCATATGGAAGTAGGATCAGTGAATGGTATAACGCATGGAAACGAAAAAGAAGTTTGCTAAAAATGACATAATGAAATTAGAAGGGGAAAATATGGCAGTCGATTTAAAAAGTAGCCCATTTTTTCTTGATGACCAAGCTATTGAATGGGTCAATAAGACCATAGATAGCATGACCTTAGAAGAAAAAATAGGACAAATGTTTATAAATTTAGGATCTAGTTCGGATGAAAGCTATGTACGTAATTTAGTAGAAAATTACCATATAGGTGGAGCTAGATTTACTGAAACAGATGCAAAAAAAGTTTTTGAACAGAATAAAAACTATCAAAAGTATAGCAAAGTCCCTATGTTTGTTGCTGTTAATGGTGAAACTGGAGGTAACGGTATATGCAAAGAGGGAACTTTTATAGCAACAGAAGCTGAATGTGAAGCTTCAGGAGATGTTCAATCCGCTTATGGAATGGGACTTGTCAGTGGGCGTGAAGCAGAAGCTCTTGGTTGTAATTGGAATTTTGCACCCATGGCGGACATCGTCTTGAACTGGAGAAATACCATCGTTAATACCAGGTCTTTTGGAAGAAACCCTGATACCGTTCTTGATATGTGTAGAGCATATCTAAAAGGAAACAATGAAAGCAATGTTCTTTCTTGTGTAAAACATTTTCCGGGTGACGGGACAGAAGAAAGAGATCAGCATTTGGTCTTAGGGATCAATGAATTGTCTTGCCAAGAATGGGACAATTCATTTGGAAAAGTATACAAAGCCTTGATTGATGATGGGATTGAATCGATCATGGTAGGTCATATTGCCCTTCCATCCTATAGTAGGAAATTTAATAAAGATCTTACAGATGATGATATCATGCCGGCTTCATTAGCACCAGAACTCGTTCAGGGACTCTTAAGAGATAAGCTTGGCTTTCAAGGAATTGTTGTAACAGATGCTTCACATATGGGCGGGATGAATACAATGATGCCTCGTTCATTACAAGTGCCTACAGCAATTGTAGCTGGTTGTGATATGTTCCTCTTTTTCCAAAATCCTGAAGAAGACATTCAATATATGTTGGAAGGATATAAATCTGGCCTCATAACAGAAGAACGCCTTCAGGAATCTATGTTAAGAATTATAGGTATGAAAGCAAAGCTTGGCTTACACAAAAAAAGAATGTCTGAAGTTTTCGATGAAAAAAATGTTCTTGGATGTGAAGAGCACTATAAGATAGCTGAAAATATAGCAGAAAAAGCAATAACCTTGGTTAAAGACACTCAGAAACTGCTACCTGTATCTGTAAAAGAGAAGAAACGTGCAAAGTTGTACTTTTATGAAAGTGCGCCTGTATCTTTAGTTGATGGATTAGATAAGGCAAGACAAATTGTTGTTGAAGAACTTGAAAATGCAGGCTTTGAGGTAGACGTTAATAAATCATATTACGATTATGAACTCGAAGGAGCTTCAAGATTTAACCGTTTTAAAGTAATGGATAAGCCAAAGGTTGAAGATTTTAAAAACCAATATGATATCGTTTTTGTTTTTGTTAACATGAAAGGGTATGCTCAGGAAAACAATGTGCGCGTTAAACTTTCAGCTCCACACTCAAATGAGTTAGCTTGGTGGACGCATGAAGTGCCAACCGTATGTGTTTCATTGAATTATACCAATCATCTTTATGACCTTCCCATGATGAAAACATTTATTAATGCCTACGCTCCGACACGAACATGTATAAGAGCTGCAATTAATAAAATTGTTGGTAAGTCACCATTTAGAGGTGCCTATAACGATAATGTTTGGTGTGATACATGGGTAACAAAGCTATAAGCTAGATATTAACTCGAACAACTTCTCCCAGAAGGCAAAGCTGATTGGAATATATCTTTGCCTAAATGTGAGAAGTTGTCTTGTATTTGAAAGGAATAATTATGAGAAAACAATATACTCTTGACCGTGAATGGTCATTTGAATTATGTGATGTAGAGCTTATTGATCTACCTCATACTTGGAATAAGAATGGGAATGTTGATAGAGGAAGATATGTCTATATTAAAGACTTGAACATTGACCATGAACATAAGCAGGATAAATTATATCTTGAATTTTTAGGTGCCAACACTGTTTGTCAGGTTTATCTCAATGACCACTTTATTGGTGAGCATCGAGGAGGATATTCAACGTTTAGGTTCGAGTTGACGAAATTCTATTCATGGGATAGAAAAAACCAATTAAAAGTTTATGTTGATAACAGTCAAACAGAAGACGTATCACCCCTTCTGGGTGATTTTACTATCTATGGTGGTTTGTATAGATCGGTTAATCTTATTTGTGTTAGTGAATCCCATTTTGACCTTATGTTTCATGGAAGTTCAGGAGTCATTCTTAGGCCTGAACTCGATAGTGATGGCAGAGGAATATTAGACATTGAAAGTCACATCGTTGCTAATAAAGACCTAAAGATTAACTACACTCTTTGTGACTTGGATGGACGGATTGTAGCAGATGAATGCATGGATCTTCGTTTAAACGACAAAGCATTTAATCCTGAGGAAAACAAAGCGATTTTAAAATCTAGTATAAGTATAGATGATTGTAGGATGTGGAAGGGTAAAGATGATCCATATCTATATAATTTTGAAGCTAAGCTGATCGTTGATGATAAGGCTATAGATCAAATCAAGATCAAGACAGGTTTTAGAAAGTGCAGCCTTGACAGCGATAAAGGATTTTTCCTAAACGATAAACCGCTTAAAATTAATGGAGTAGCTAAACACCAAGATTTTGAAGGCGTAGGGAATGCAATAACATCAGATTGTCTAAGAAAAGATTTTGATTTGATTGATGATATTGGTGCCAATAGTCTTCGGTTATCCCATTATCAGCACAATCAAGAAACCTATGATATTTGCGATGGTGAGGGTTATGTTGTCTGGGCTGAAATTCCCATGATGTCCATGCCGGATAATGTCAGTGTTCTAGAGAATGCTATAGAACAGTTAAAAGAACTGGTTTATCAGAATGTACATCATCCTTCAATATGCTTCTGGGGTATACAAAATGAGATAGCCATGGGCGGAGAATCTCTGCAAATGTATAAAGGGGTTAATGATCTGAATGACCTTTTCCATCAGATTTTACCCAAAGGCATATCAGCATCTGCAAATATGTATTTTGTAAAAAATGACTCTACCTTGAATTTTATTACGGATCTCTTAGGTTACAACCATTATTTTGGTTGGTATTATGGAAAAGAAGAAGAATTAAATGATTGGCTAGATTGTTTTCATAAAGAGAATCCTCAAGTAAAGCTAGGTATATCAGAATATGGAGCAGATTGTAACTTGAAATTTCATAGTGACCAACCCAAGGTAAAAGACTATTCAGAGGAATTTCAAGCGGTCTATCATGAGAAGACCTATAAAATAATTGAATCAAAACCATATCTGTGGGGTTCTTATGTTTGGAATATGTTTGATTTTGGATCTTCTGTTCGAAATGAAGGGGGTACCGTCGGTAAAAATGCCAAAGGCCTAGTAACTTTCGATAGAAAGGTGAAAAAGGATGCTTTCTATTTTTACAAATCAAGATGGTCTGACCAAAAGTTTGTCCACCTTTGTGAGAAGAGATTTGTCAAAAGAAGTCATGAAAAGATCAATGTAAAAGCTTACAGTAATCTTGATGAACTATCGCTCTATGTGAATGATGAATTTATAAGTAAGAAATCTTGTGATTCTGTTTTTATCTTTGAAGATATCCCTTTGAAAATGGGGGAAAATAAAGTGCGAGTTATTGGTTCTGTGGATAATGAAGACTTTCATGATGAGGGGATATGGATAAGAACAGAAGAAAAAGAAGAATCTTATGTATTTGTTGATCCCAACCCGGGACTGAATGTAGAAAACTGGTTCACACAGGAAAAAAGTGAGCTTGATTATTTTCCTGAAGGCTACTATTCAATCAAGGATAAGATTGGAAACCTAATGAAGTCTGAAGAGGCATGGGATATTCTTCGTGAGAAAGCGCCTCAAATTGTAGAAAGAGCCACTCCAGATGCACCGATTACCTTATTATGGGTATTTAATAAGATGAGGGCCGTTTTTAAGGAAGAAGATATTATGGATATTAATAATGAACTGATAAAAATTAAAAAGAAGGATTTTTTAGTATGTATTGATTCAGATGGATGTGCCATTGATTCTATGACGATAAAACATGTGGAGGCCTTTGGTCCTGCTTTTGCTGAAGTATGGAATGTTAGCCAAGAAGATAGAGATGAAATTTTGACAGAGTGGAATCGCATTAATCTTTATTCTTTATCTCGTGGAATCAATAGATTTCAAGGCTTGGTCACTATATTAAAAAAATATTCTTATTTAGATGATGTAAGTGAAATCACTAAACTAATGGAATGGACGGAGGCCACAAAAGCACTATCTGCAACTGCTTTGAAAGAGGCCTACGATAAGTCAAAATTAAATATTATGCATAAAGCATTGATTTGGTCTGACCGAGTTAATGAAATCATCGAATCCATGCCTTTAGCAGAGCCTTTTGATGGTGTTTATGATGCCATAAAAACGATGAAAGAATATGTACATATTGCTGTCGTCTCTTCAGCAAACCGGGAAGCTATTGAAGAAGAATGGAAAACCTGTGGCTTATATGACATGGTTGATTATTTTTATTCCCAGTCAGACGGTACCAAAGCAGAATGTATTCGAAGTCTTAAGGATAAAGGCTATGACAAAGACAGGATTATTATGATTGGTGATGCTTTAGGGGATTACAAAGCAGCTATGGACAATGACGTTTGGTTTTACCCAATTTTAGTAACCAAGGAAAAGGAATCATGGAAGAATTTTATTGATGTATATTTTGAAAAGTTTAGGAATAGTCAACTTAATAAGGAGAATCAAACATATTGGATCAATAATATGAAAGAAAATTTATCATAATATTGTTCCTTACTATGGGGGGATAGGTTGCGCTATATTGTATAATAATTAAAGAATGGGAAGGTGTTAGGTAAATGTCAATTATTTTTAAAAAGAGTAAAAAGGATATTTCACAAGTCGAATCAGACAAGAATCGTTTAGATGCAATGGCAAAAGAGTTAGATGAGATGATGATTAAATATGAGGCGTTTAGGGGTTTTGGTGAAGTGTTATCGATTAAAACGGATTTGCCTATGACGGATAATCTCAATCAATTACTTGATTTGCGGACAGAACAGATTCGTGAGCTTTTCTTAGATACAAGTCAAGTGATTAATAATCTCACTGAGCTCGGCTATTGAGGATTTAGCTCATCAGGTTCATGGTTCAATGACAAAAACGGTTGATGTAATTAACCAAGCTCAAGAGTCCATAGATTCCATAAACAGCACCTTTGGACAAATTGAAAATGCCCATGGTAAGGTTGCCTCACTCAAGAATGAAATAGAGAGACTTGTCGTTGATATTCATGATATATCGAATATCAGCGACCTTATTAATGACATTGCTGAAGAAACCAATTTGTTGGCTTTGAATGCATCAATTGAATCAGCTAGAGCAGGACAGAGTGGAAGAGGCTTTGCTGTCATAGCCGATGGCATTAAAAAGTTGGCTGACAGCACCAAAGTATCTACAAGAAACATTAAAAATAAGATTGATAATCTGACAAATGAATTTTCTTCAGTTACCATGAATATTGATGAAACGGTTAACATATTTAATGAATCGAAGGAAGCCATCAACCAATCCAAAGCTTCGACTGACCATATGAAAACTAATTTAAATGACATCAGTGCTTCTTTTGAAAATATTTCAGCTAATATTGAAGAGGAAAGTGCGACAACCCTTGATATTAATGAGCGCATCAAGCTATTAGACCATGAGTCTAAGGAATTAACCGAAGTGTGTATGAAAACCGGTCAAGGTGTTTATAACTTAAGTGATAAAATAATTGGAAATAGAAATAAGGCTGTATCATGGTATAAAAATCTAAGCATGGAACAGTCGGTGGATTTACAAGCCATCGTACATGCTACATTGAAGTGGAAAGTTTATAATGTATTATGTGGCTTCGCCCATGTCACAGAAGAGGATATTCAAAGTCATACTGAATGCAGTATTGGTAAACACTATGAAATAATCAAAGAAAATGGTAGTGGTGATCAAGAATTCCAAAAATTGTACAATGTTCATAAGGAATTACATGCTGTTGCAAAGGACTTAGTATCAAACCATAAACAATGCAGCCAAGAAGAAATTGACAATAAGCTTGTACAATTAGAAGAGTACACCGATTACTTTAAGGTTTACAGCAAAGAGTTTGTTATGAAAGGAAGAAGATGATGAAACAACCTAATATAATAATTTTTAATCCGGATCAGATGAGAGCAGATGCCTTAAGACATTTAGGAAACACGGCTTCCCAAACTCCTTTTATAGATAACTTTGCACATCATGAGGGGGTATCTTTTAGGAATGCTTTTTGTCAGAATACAGTTTGTGTTCCTAGCCGGTGTAGTTTTACAACGGGGCTGTATCCCCATGTTAACGGCCATAGAACAATGAGCCACCTTCTTAGAGAGGGAGAAAGCACTATTTTCAAAGAATTGAAAGATGCCGGTTATTATGTATGGATGAATGCGAGAAATGATTTGATTGCAGGTCAAGTTGAAGGGCTGATTGAAAGTCATATCTCGAAAGTATACTATGGTGGAGATGGACCGGAAACTCCGGGTCCGGTAAATAATAAGCGCATTGGCGTTGGTGATCATGGTTACTATTCTTTTTATAAGGGTGAACTTGAGGTTGACGAGAATGGAGTGAACTATGGACCTGATGACGAAGATTTGGATGCAGCCATTACGCAGATTAAAAATAAAAAAGACGACCAACCCTTATGTCTATTTCTAGGCCTAATTAATCCCCATCCGCCATATCAAGTAGAAGAACCTTTCTTTAGTGCTATTGATCGACTCTTGCTTAAGAAGAGAATAAAACCGGAAGATACAGTCGGCAAGGCAAAAATACTAGACTTAATCAGAGAAAATCAAAAACTTGATGATTTTACAGAAGAAGAGTGGGACGAACTAAGGGCGTGTTATCTTGGCATGTGCATGAAAGTGGATAAAATGTTTGAAAAGTTGTGTGATGCTCTTAAGGAAGCAGGAGAATATGATGATTCTCTCATACTTTTTTTATCAGACCATGGGGACTATACAGGAGATTATGGTGTTTCAGAGAAGGCTCAAAATTCATTTGAAGATTGCTTGACAAATGTGCCTCTACTTATTAAACCACCAAAAACAGATAAGGTAGATGCCGGGATTACAGACAGTTTGGCAGAACTTGTTGATTTTTATGCAACCATCCAGGATTATGCCTGTTTGCAGAAAACACATACCCATTTTGGTCAAAGTTTGAGACCCATTGTTGAGAACAGGACGACAGAAAATCGTGACTATGTTTGTTGTGAAGGTGGAAGATTACCGGAAGAAATACATTGTGATGAGTTTCATGCTGGTGGACCGGGTGGCGTTAAACCCTTTCATCTGTACTATCCTAGACTTAAAGCTCAGACTGATGATGAAGCCCATGCAAAAGGCGTTATGATAAGAAACCATGACTATAAATTCGTATCAAGAGTTTTGGGACAAGATGAGTTCTATGATTTAAGGAATGATCCAGATGAAAAGATTAACCAAATTGATAATCAAGACTTTCAATCAGAAATTGCAAAAATGCACCTTGATGTGTCTAAATGGTACCTTAAGACAAGTGATATCGTACCCTATGATCTTGATCAACGTTTTAGCTTTGACATGAAATGGGCAAAAGTGAAAAAATATGTCCCCGAAGCTTATGAAAATGAAATTAAGGAAAAAATTATGTCGGGTATTAACATCTTTCTCTTAATTCAAGAATGTAGGGACAGATTCGGAAGTCAAGAGTAGATTAATTAGCAAAAGATAATAACAGAACTAATTGTTATTATCTTTTTTTGTCTTAAGACTGGATCTTTGTCTCAGCTTTTCCATACGATGATCGACGAGTGCAATGATGTCGGCACAGTCTTTTAATTCCTGTATTACATGGGCTGCGTCGTCAACTTCTTGTTTGTATTTAAGTTTATGTTCAAGACTGGCCCAATAATCCATGGCAATGGTTCTTAGCTGAATTTCAACGCGCATCATTTTTTTCCTTTTAGCGAGAAAAATAGGGATTTCAATGATTAAATGCATACTGCGATATCCGTTTTCCTTTGGATTACGGATATAATCTTTTTTTGTAATCAAAGTCACATCATCTTGTTGAAGTAAAGCATCTGTGAGCTTATAGACATCTTCCTGAAAGGAACAAATGACTCGTATTCCGGCAATATCGTTGATATTGTTGGCGATGGAAGCTTCTGTCATCGGTAAGCCTTTTCGCTGCAATTTTGCAAAAATGCTTTCAAAGGATTTCTCTCTGCTTTTTATGGATTCAATAGGATTTCGGTCAAATAGAATGGACATCTCCTCGTTGAGTACATTAAATTTTGTTTCGACTTCCATAAGGGCACACCGATAATAGGACATCAACTCTTGGATTGGCAATAACTGTTGACCTATGGCATTGAATTTTTCTGCTTCACTCATTGAAGGGTCGGTGATGTTGTCGTTAATAATTTGTTTTGCAATATCTAGTCTATTAACTTCCATTATTCTACCTCGACGGATGACACTTCACTTGAATCATCAGACTCTATTATATTCATGGTAATTGCTGTGGTTTCGGTAATATTTGTATGATTAGAACTGGTTGTCGTATTTTCATCAAAAGAAGTTAGGCTTATACTAATTGCTAGTGCTAACATAATCGGTATATGCTTCATATTGTCCTCCTTGTTTTCATAGATTGTTTTATATTTATGTATTATAAATCTACCTTACCAGATAAATCTTAAGATTAACTAAAATAATTATTAAAATTTATAAAATGTTGCTTGTAACGATTTATGTTACGTGACATACTGGTAATTTTTATAATTATGGACTAAAATAATGTTATATGATTGTCTTTAAAGAGACTATTGGCACTTTAGTTGTTCTGAAACACAATTTTTTGAATAAGAAAGTGGGGAAAATATGAACAATGATAAGAACTGTATTATTGACTATATTGAGCAACAAGATGATAGTATACGACCGCTTTTATATCAGATTCATGAGGCGATTCGTAGTGTTTTGCCAAAAGCAGAAGAACGAATATCTTGGAATATGCCAACCTTTTGGGATAGGCACAATATTATTCATTTTGCTGCCTTCAAAAAACATCTGGGTATATATCCTGGTCTGGATGCGATTCTTCATTTTTCGAATCAACTAAAAAGTTACTATAGGTAATTGTTAAATGCGACTGCGAAAAGCTGTGGATAAGGTTCCTTAAATAGGAGAGAAAATACTTCTAATAGTTAGAATTGTTCTAGAATTATATAAACATCAATGAAAAATAGCGAACCTTA
>Ga0334898_1001399_pt1 | contig 27164 bp, 25 predicted proteins | sample GraSluR3_MG_10_FD_207228 | JGI IMG/M metagenome (GOLD analysis project Ga0334898, IMG submission 207228) | Sludge microbial communities from methane-producing bioreactor in Wageningen University, Netherlands - Granular Sludge_3_08-R3 | ecosystem: Engineered > Bioreactor > Anaerobic >... | reverse complement strand
CTTCATTAGGCCATTCCGGAAGACCGGAAAAAGTGTCCGCTTTCGCCCGGAATAGCTGTCCGGATTACGCCGGAATCACTGTCCGGATTGCTCCGGAATGGGTGTCCGCTTTGGGCCGGAATATACAGTAGTTACCCGGCCGTCGAAGATCGCGCAACTTATCTGTGTCGAAGGCTCAGAGTCCGAATAATCATGTTTTCAAGGTGTTGGCCATAGCACTTTTGTTACCTCTCTGGGGGCCCGCTGCGTTGCTCGGGGCCCCCTCTTACCTCTTGGGATACCAATCCAGCAACCATGGAAAAATAATTCTCCTGCAGGTAAGGGGATGCACGTAAAAAACTAGCGTGAGGAGCTAAATGTGAGAGGTCTTGGATGTTTTGGGTTCTCCGTTATGCATATTATTAATCTAAAGATTGTGGCCAACTTAATATGAACAGAAGTGTTTGAAGCTGTAGATAATAAAAACAGAGAAATCTATTCTCCCAATCTTCTACGCATAAGTTCAGGATAATGATCTATAACAGATAAGATAATGCGATCTGGCCAACGATTAAGAGCAATTTGAACAATGTAATTCGATACGGGTAGGTCCTCAGTAATATCGCTGGCAATGTTAAATGCTAAGTCTTCGTGACTAATATTTTTCATTCTTTTTAAGCTGGTTAGATGACGGCCTACCCAAGCTAATACATATGGTTTGAAAGCACCTTCTGGAAGTATAATATTCGATGCAAATGTCCTGGCTTGGCTTTCTATATAGCGGTGATGTTTACTTGTCTCAACTATGACTCGCATCCAATCTTGGAGATCCTTTATCTCATCTACCTCTTCTAAATGAAGAATAATATGTCCAAGTTCTTCACCTAAAGTAAATCTTGAACTCTCTTCCTGTTCAAAATAATGGAATTCATCGATAAAAACCTGAAATGAATGATTTTTTATGCACACAAATCCCTTAATCCCGTGTTCTTTTTGCAAATTTTTTCTTGGAATCGGCTGGATCCTCATCTTTCTCAGAATCAATTCCGGGTCAATAGGTAGTTCATGGTCTGGCGAGTCTAAGCCATAATAACGAAGAATCTGATTCGCTTTTTCCTGGTTGTCTTTGAAAGATATTTTTTGGTATCTCAATCCGGGAAATCTCCCTGATAGGTGTTCTCCTCTTCGATCAAAGCCACCAGTTCATGGATCTTTTCTTCGGTAAGTTGCTTGTTATCTACCGCCCTAAGTAGTAATGGTATAGCAGGATTTTCCTTTATATGTGAAAGTTCCCCAGGGAATTGGCCACCGGCGGTGTCAGCCCTATCATAAAGTTCGGTAGCTTCAGCACTAGATAATTCTAGACCAGCCGCAATTGATTCAAGGGTTTCACGTTTTTTGGGGGGGCTAAAGATTCCCCTTTCAAGCTTAGATAAATTGGATGCATCGATACCTGTACGCCTAGATAATTCACGTAAGGTGATGCATTTCTCTATGAGCTTTTCTGAAAGAAAATCTCCAAAAATATTAGATGACATCTCCTTCTCCTTGGTGTGGTATAAAAATTACCACACTCTAAGCCTACTGTGATTAGCTGAAATTTTCAATATTTTTTTTCAGTTTTGTCGTAAAAAGTAGTAAAAAGTGGCAAAATATCCTCCTTTTTGAGTATCAGCAAACAGTAGAGCCACCTACAGAATGCAAGTGGCTCTATAATAAAGAAATATATCGCTAAAAACTAGCCTCCAAAGCTAAAACGGTCTGAAACCGTCTTTTCAAAGCGGGTTGTATCCTCCTGGGTCAGGTGGATATACCGCTCTGTGATCCGCTCCTGTTTGTGCCTGGCGAAGTGCCGGAGGAGCCGGGGATCATCTTTCATGTTCGTTATCATGGTATGCCGGAAGCTGTGAAAGGAAAGGTTCTTCGCCTTCCTGTCGATGCTGTTCCTCTTCAGGGCAGCATACAGGCTTTTTATGATCCGGTCCTTTCCCAGGGGCCGGTCAGTAGTGTCCAGATCCCAGAATACAAAGTTATCCGGATCCGTCCCCCATCGATGGGTCTTTACAACACGCTGCAACACCCCCCGGACTCCGGGCATGAGCGGAATCCCGTCCTCATGGGAAACACTGTTCCATTTCGGTGGCTTCAACCCTTCGTTGTCCTGCCAGCTGGTACGGATATGCACAACCCCCTTCTCGAGGTCCAGGTTCTTCACCAGGAGTCCCCGGATTTCCCCCAGGCGCATGGCCGTTGTTGCGGCCAGATAGCAGGCAGCATATACCGCGAAATCGTCCCAGGGCTCTGAGAAGAGCTTCTCATACTCTTCGAGGGTAAATATACCTCTTTCCTTCTCCTGGGCTGCCACGGGCTCAACATCGCGGGCAGGGTTGGAAGGAATCAGCCCATCCCGGGCCGCCTGTCCCAGGGAAACCTTGACCGCCTGCAGGACCTTATTGACGGTTACCGGTCCGATCTTTCCATCTTCCCAGAGGTGAATCACCCAGCGATTGATAAACGCGGTGTCCAGCTGGGAAAGCTGGGTTATACCGTGTTTCTCGCAGTACGGGAGAAAATGAAGTTCAATCCAGCGCTTACTCACATTGATATAGGTCAGCGACATGGAACGCCCGCGGGCAAGGCGGCCCTTTACATAGACACTATCCGGGGTCCATACCTTGGCAAGGTAGGAAAGCTCCCCGTCCGGCATCATGATGCCCTGGGAGATCCACTGTTCGGCCACCTTCCGGGCGGCGTTCTTGTTTGTCTGGCCGGTGGATTTCATTTTCAGGTATTTCGGATGCCCTGCAGGGTTCAGGAAAGCCGCATAGTATACATACCCGGACCGGGAGCTCCGTTTCTTCTTCTTGATCAGATGGTACTCTGTTTTCGCGTTGAATGAAGTCATAGCTGCACCCCCTGGCGGCGGGCATCTACCCGCGCCATATTGATATAGGGCGTCATGTGTTTGATTATCCTTCTCAGCGACTTCAATTCTTCTTCAATGGTTGAGGGCAATACCGTGTAGTAGTGGACTACCTCAAGCAGGTCCTCTATTTCGATTTTTATAACGGAATTCTTAAGCCACCACACAAAAAGGGCGTCCACCTCTTCCAGCTGCTGGAGGTAGCTGACAAGCTCTTTTCGTAATTCCCTGGCCTGTTCGATGTATTCGGGGGTTTCCACCTGGGGGCGATTATTCTCATGTAGAGTATTCATACCGGCCACCTACTCGAACGGCGCGAAGCGGAAGAGGGACCTCTTATAGAGCCCTTCGGCCCTTCGTGCGAGGGGATACTCCACATACTTGTGAGAATCGTCACGAACCGAGGGATTAGCACGATAGCGGCACATCGCATACCTACGCCGCCCAGCCCGATCTTTTTCGTTAAGTTTGATCAGGATTTTTTTGCGATCATCAGTCCATTCCAGTCGACAAAGAAGAATTCCTTGATCGACGTCGTCAAATCCCTTTGAACGGAAGAACTGAAGAACATTTCCCCCATCGAGGTATTTTTTTTCAGAGAGGTAATTTTCCCAGGGTTCATCACCGAAAACGTCTCTCACTCTGCGCATTTCTTCAAATATTTCTGGGTGTTCGGGGAACTGTAAGATTTTTGCGGGTTCGGTCACTTCGCGCCTCCCAGGGCAAGGGTATCCTGTTTCAACCCCCTCTGAGATGGCATAAGTAGGAAAAGGAATCACGCGGGAAACGGTATCTGTAGCCATTTTAGCTACCTCCTCTTTTTCGGCCACCAATCAGCCACCAAAGGGAAGTAAACAGATCCCGGGGATTTTCCCGCATTTTATAATTCTTTACTCTGTAAAGAATTGGTAGTGCGGCGAAGAGGACTTGAACCTCCACGGCCTAACGGCCACTAGCCCCTCAAGCTAGCGTGTCTACCAATTTCACCACCGCCGCTTTAAAATGTACGCAGATAGTACCGATTTTGCGGCTTGGTGTCAAGCATATCCGGGCAGGAAATTCCCTTGTTCCCGGCCTTTACTGCAGTTCTGAGAGTTTGTTGACAAGCTCTTCAAAACGCCTCATGGCGTTTCTGACCGGGTCCGGCAAGGACATATCAACGCCAGCAAGTTTAAGGGATTCCAGGGGATACCGGGATCCTCCGGATTTTAAAAAGGCGAGGTAATCATCTCTCTCTTTTTCGCCTCCGGACAGGACGCGGTCAGAAAGAGCAATTGCGGCGGAAAGGCCGGTGGCATATTTGTATACGTAAAAGGCACGATAAAAGTGGGGAATCCTCAAAGCTTCAAGGTCGGATACCTCTTCCAGGAGCATTTCAGGGCCGAAGTACTGCTCCATAAGTTTCCGGTAGCTACCTCGGAGGGATTCCAGGGTAAGGGGAGTGCCCTCTTCTCCCATTTTGTGAACCAGGTGCTCGAACTCCGCAAACATGGTCTGGCGGAAGATTGTGGCCACAATTTCGTCTATCTGTTTTCCAACAAGATAGGACTTCATTTCTTCACTTTCCGCACGGTCCATCAGGTATTTTCCAAGGAGCTGTTCGTTGAAGGTGGAGGCGACCTCGGCTTCAAAAATGGTGTAGTCGTAATGCTGAAATGGGTTGTTCCGTACACTGTACCAGGAGTGCATGGAGTGGCCGCCCTCGTGTGCCAGGGTAAATACATCGCGGAACACATCATCTTTGTAATTCATAAGGATGTAGGGTTCTCCATGGTAACTGCCTGCGGAAAAAGCGCCGGATCGTTTCCCCTTGTTTTCATAGCGGTCCACCCAGCGGTCGAGAAGTCCTTTCTTCAAAGTGACGCAGTACTCCTCTCCCAGGGGAGCGAGGGCGGGGATAATACTCTCCACCGCTTCTTCGTAACTGTGCCGGACGCTTATTTTCGGTGTCAGGGGAACATAGACGTCCCAGTGTCGCAGCTTGTCGATTCCCAGTTTCTCCCTGCGCAGGGAGTAGTACCGGTGCAGTATCGGCAGGTTTTCATGAATCACCGATATGAGGTTATCGTAGACCGCTTCTTCAACCTTGTCAGGAAAAAGAGCAGCAGTACGTGAAGAGGGATAGTTCCTGACCTTTGCCTTGTAGATATCGAGATGCACACTGCCGGAATACAGAGACGCCAGGGTATTCTTGTGGCTCTCGTAATGCCCGTAGAATTGACGGTAGGCCTTTTCCCGCAGATTACGGTCCGGGTCCATGAGAAAAGCGGAAAAGGTGCTCTGGGTGAGGGGTTTAAGGCCATCCTCTGTCTCAATTTCCCCAAAATCTAGGTCCACGTCGGTGAGAGCCTTGAAACTTTTTGAGGCGGTCTGGTTAGCCTCTGACTGCATCGACAGCAGGCGCTCCTCTTTTTCACCCAGGGTGTGGGGTTTGAAACGGAGCATTTTGTTCAGCATGATGCGGTATTCGGCGACCCGGGGATGTTTCAAGAACTCTTCCATGACTTTATCCGGAAGGGCGAGAATCTCGGGGCGGAAATAACTTATGGCACTGTTCGATTCCGTTGCGGCGCGCATAAAACGGGCAAAACGTGTCTGGTGCTCATCGCTGCCGCCGTCTTCGGCGGTCCGTAGATAGGCGTAGGAGCCGAGGCGTTCGCCGAGTTCTTCGTGTTTACTAATGGTATCAAGAACTTCTGCAAGGTGTTCTGCAGAATCGCCAAGGCTGCTTTTGAAGGATTCGATAATCTTTATCTTTCCGGTAAACTCATTTAGGGATTCCTCCCACTCCCGGGGAGATGTAAAGAGGCCGCCAAGGTCCCAGGTAAATGCTTCATTGATCTCTTCTCGCTTGGGTATTGCATGTGACATGAAAAATCTCCTTATTTTCGGGCAATGCTTATCAGTCTTACTGCATTATTGTCATAGGGGCGCCCATCGAATCCCCCCTTTATTTCTACACTTTCAAAGCCGCATCGAAGCAGAAGTTCCTTCAGTTCTACCGCGGAGTAGATACGGTGAGAAAAACGGTAGCTGTAATTCTCCCCGTGGGCGTCAATACTCCACAGATTGTTAAGGATGGAGAAGTCATCTTCGATAGCGTATTCTCCCCGCACCATGTATCCATCCATTTCATACTCTTCTTCGCGTACAAAATCCCTGGAAAGAATCTCCTTACCGTTAACATCTATAACAAAAGAGCCACCGGGTTTCAGTGAGTCCAGGATGTTCCGGATGTAACGAATTTCTTCCTCCTGATCCGAAAAGAATCCAAAGGAGGTAAAAAGGTTAAGGGCAAGATTGTAATATTCCGGTCTTCGAAAATCCCGTACATCCTGCAGCAGAAACTCTATATCAAGTTCTTCAGCGGCGGCTGTTTCCCTGGCAGCTTCAATGTAGCCCCTGGTTCTGTCCACCGCAGTTACTCTGTACGCACGCCGGGCGAATTCCAGTGAGTGGCGGCCAACCCCGCAGCAGGAGTCGAGAATTGTACTGCCGCCTGCAACCCCGGTCATGGCGATAATGGCTTTAACTTCTCCGGAAGTTTCTGCCCAGCGCTGGGGATCGAACATGACGGGAGCAAAACGAAGCCAGAATTGATCGTCTTCAAACCACTCCAAGCTCAGCTCCATGGGAATGCAGGAAGTTTCGCAGCGCTGCACCGGCCCGACCCCTGTGTGATATCCTGTTTTTCTCTTCTTCCGAAAGCTCCGCCATGGTCTTCCCTGTTTCCGGTATAAGAAACACGGGATCATAGCCAAACCCTCCGCTGCCCATAGGGCCTTCGGCAATTAAGCCCCGGCAGCTTTCCTGGAAGATGAAATAACGGTATTCGTTTATGTATAAAACAAGGGAGCAGACAAAAGCTGCCTCCCGGTCTGTAATACCTTTCAGGTTCTTCAGGAGTAACTCATATTTCTCTTTGGACGAGAGGCTTTTTCCCTCCTCTTCTCCGTAGCGGGCGGAGCGGACCCCCGGGGCACCCTCAAGAGCGCGTACACACAGACCCGAATCATCGGCGATGACCGGCCGCCCCCCCGCATGAGTATGCAGAAATGCTGCCTTGATAAGGCTGTTCTCACAGAAGCTTTCGCCGGTTTCCTCGCAGTTAAAGGATGTACCCAGGTCATGGGGTGTCAATATACGGTAGTCCGGCAGGATAGCCTGAAACTCGTCGCGCTTATGGCTGTTGCCTGTTGCAAGTATTAAATCCATGGACCTACTGTACAAAAAAAATGAAGAATCGTGAAGCTTTATTACGAGCTTCTGTCTTCTTGCCTGTTTTTAATCAAGGCGGTCCGCAGATAATGGAGACCGGAGTCGACTGAGCCTTTTGGAATTGCCAGGACCTTCGCTATTTCTGTATGGGTTGGAGCCATGGGTACATTGTAAAGCTCTCTGCTGAGAGACCGCATGCGCCTGCGGGCAGCGCTGCAACGCTGCTGGTACAGCTGGCGTTCCTCCGTTACAAAGCAGCTGTCCCCCGCATTCTGATAGATATGAGCCCGTGCCATGTTTTCTTTTCTAAGGCGGCTGAGGCGTGAATGACGTCTGCTTCTGGAATGCATGCTGGCGCGGAGGAATTCAATTTTTTCATACAGCCAGTTGTAGCCGACCCCGGTTACCTCTGCAGCCTTTCTGATGTGGGAAGGAGAGCAGAACCAGGCGTTTTTGAAGATAAGACAGAGCAGTCTTCTGCGAAGATATTCAATAGGTATTTTTCGTTTGTCATCCATGCAGAAATATTTGCTGTACTCAGGATTTATCAGGGTATCGTCGGCAGGTATCATTCTATCATCCGGTTCAGTTTCAAGCTCGTCGAAGTACATCTTTTCACTGTAATTTCTCAGGTCCCTATTCCGTTTGCTGTTGTAGAAATATGTACAGGTTGCTCGGCGTATGGACATGTGAAGATATACCTCAAAAGTACTGCCCCTGTACACGAAGGAGTCGATCATTCTGGGGATTCGTCGATAGATTTCACAGAAGATTTCCGAGGCGATGTCAGGGTCATCCTTGAATTTCTTATGCAGATAATTATAGGAGAAGATCGATATTCTTCCGATTACACGGTCGCGGGAAATTATCCCTTCCTTGAATGCGAGAATAACTTGAGTCAAATTTTCTTTCATGCACGTTCCTCATTAATTGCTGCCCTCCCGGACCAATATATAAGCAAAGTGCATGCCAAAGGATTTAAACAAGGTATTTTAAAATGGAAAAAGGCAGTTTCTCCGAAATAACGGAGACTGCCTTTTACATTCGTTTACAAAAAAATAAAAATTTACCTGTATGAAGCATTTACACAGCCGATAAACATTAAAATTTCTTTATTGCTGTTAATTTATGTTCCTGAAAAATCTTGTTGCCGTGCTCCGTATCGTCGACTTTGAAAATCACAACAGCTTTGTTGTTCTTGTTTTCCAGAGATGAGTACAGGTATTCGATGTTGACTCCGGTCGTGTGGAACAGCTCCATAATTTCGGCCAGTCCTCCCGGTCGGTCCTCCAGCTCGATGGCGAAAACCTCCGTAACCTTTGCGGTAAAACCCTTTTTATCCAGGGCATCCAGGGCTTTTTGCGGATTGTCGACCACGATTCGAAGAATGCCGAAATCGGCGGTGTCGGCAATTGTGGCTGCTCTCATGTTTACTCCGGCATCACCCAGGGTCTTTGTAACCTCTGCCAGACGGCCGGATTTGTTTTCCAGAAATACGGAAATCTGCTGTATCGTCATATTTTCCTCCCGAAGGCTTATATCTGCCGTTTATCAATTACGCGAATTGCTTTGCCGACGCTTCTTTCCAGGGATTTGGGTTCCACCAGCCTGATTGTTGCGCCGATTCCCAGGCTTGAGCGGATCTCTTCGGCAATTTTGCTTCGGATTCTCTCGAGAACCTTGGTCTCGTCGCTGAAAAAGCTTTCTTCCACCTCAACGCGGATTTCGATCTCGTCCAGGTGGGTACTGCCGCGGTCCACAGCGATCTGGTAATGAGGCTGGGTCTCCTCGATACGAATGAGTACCTCCTCGATCTGGGAAGGGAATATATTTACGCCGCGGATTATCAACATGTCGTCGGTGCGTCCCAGGAGACGGTGCATCTTAACCGTTGTTCTGCCGCAGGAACAGGCTTCCCGGTACAGATAGGTTATGTCCCGGGTTCTGTAGCGCAGAATAGGCGTACCCTCCTTGGTAAGAGTGGTAAAAACCAGTTCTCCCTTTTCTCCCGGAGGCAGGACCTTTCCGGTTTCCGGGTCTATGATTTCGGGATAGAAGAAATCTTCGTTGATATGGAGCCCGTCCTGGACTTCGCATTCAGCGGCTACCCCGGGACCGATAATCTCGGTCAGTCCGTAAATATCGTGGGCCTTCAGGCTGAGTTTATTTTCTATCTCACGCCGCATATTATCGCTCCAGGGCTCCGCCCCAAAGCAGCCGGCCTTTAACGGAAGGGGCTTGAAATCGATTCCTTCCTCGGCTGCAGTCTCTGCGAGAAAGAGCGAATAGGAGGGGGTACAGGTCAGCAGGGTCGTTCCAAAATCCCGCATGATCATGAGCTGACGCTTGGTATTGCCTGCGGAAATGGGGATAACGTTTGCCCCCAGCATTCGTGCGCCGTAATGGACGCCCAGGCCTCCGGTAAAGAGGCCGTAGCCGTAGGCATTCTGAATAACGTCACCGGGGCCTGCTCCGGCCATGGCGAGAGTCCGGGCCATGGCGTGGGACCAGGTTTCAATATCCCTCTGGGTATAGGCTCCCACCACCGGAGTACCCGTTGTTCCCGAAGATGTGTGGACCTCTACAATTTCCGATTCATCCACTGCAAGAAGGCCGTAGGGATAGGTTTCCCTTAGCTCCTGCTTGGTTGTAAAAGGTATTCTGCTTATATCTTCAAGACTGTTGATGTCCGAAGGCCTGATTCCCGCCTCGTCAAATTTTCTCCGGTAAAAGGGTACCCGAATATAGAGCCGGGTGACCAGTTCCTGCAGTCGCTGAAGCTGCAGCGCCTGCAGCAACGCCGGATCGCGGTATTCCGCTGAGCTGTCCCAAACCATTTATCCTCCTCTTTGTTACATCCTTGGGCGTTCGTCTATTACTCTCACAGCTTTGCCTTCTGCAACAGGCAGAAAGCCCGGTTCGTGAAGCTCTACTGTAGGGTTAATGCTTATTGAAACCTTCAGATTTTCGGCGATCCTGGAGCTCAGGGCTTTCAGGTCCCTGGTATCGTCGGTAAATATGTCTTTCCCTACCTCGGTCTTAACGATTAATTTATCCAGGGCACCCAATTTACGGACCACAATCTGGTAGTTCGTACCTATCTCCGGCATGGCCATGATAACCTCTTCAATCTGGGAGGGAAAGACGTTTACGCCGTTGATGATCAGCATGTCGTCGGTACGCCCGGTAAAACGCTGAATCCTGCGATGGGTCCGTCCGCAGGGACACTGGTCAGGATAAACGGCGGTAATGTCCCGGGTACGGTAGCGGAGAAGGGGTGTCGCCTGACGGCACAGAGTCGTCAGGACCAGTTCGCCGTAGGCCCCGTCTCCAACCTGCTCAAGGCTCTCCCGGTCGATGATCTCCATGATGTAGTTATCTTCCCATACGTGCATGCCCTGCTTGTGAACACATTCAAAGGCGACCCCTGGACCGTTCATTTCGCTGAGTCCGTAGGAGTTGTAGACCTCGATGGAAAAGAGCTCCTCGATTTTCCGGCGGATATCCTCGCTGTGGGGTTCCGCACCGACCAGGGCTTTTTTCAGGGCCAGATCCTCCAGTTTGATTCCCTCTGTATCCATCCTGGAGGCCAGGTGAAGCATGTAACTCGGGGTGGCATGGACTATGGTTGTACTGAAGTCCTTCATGAGTTTGAACTGCCGCTTGGTATTACCGGAACTGGCGGGGATTACCAGGAGCCCCGCAGCCTCCGCACCATAGTGAAGCCCCAGGCCTCCGGTAAAGAGGCCGTAGGTCATCATGTTCTGAAAAACATCCCTGCGCTGTGCGCCGGTACACAGGATGGAACGGGCAGACAGGGCTGTCCAGGCATCCAGATCATGCTGGTTGTGGTAAATGACCGTCGGTGTTCCGGTTGTTCCGGAGGATGCGTGCAGACGCACCACATCCTCCAGGGGCATGGAGAGCATCCCGTAGGGAAAAGCGCTCCTCAGGTCGTCCTTGCTTGTGTAGGGGATCTTTTTCAGGTCTTCCAGGGATTCAATGTCTTCGGGTCTGCTGATGCCGATTCCCCCGAGGCGTTCGGAATAAAAGGGTGTTTTGAGGGCGTGTCCCACGGTTTCCCGCAGTCTCGCAAGCTGAAGTTTTTCCAAATCTTCCCTGGGGGCAGTTTCGACGGCCGTCATGATCCGGCTCCGCAGGCCTCCGCGAGGCTGAGTTCAAAGGCCCTGCGGTTCGCCTCCTGTACCTTTTCTCCCTTGGTCCGGAAGCGTTCATCGATGGCGGCCATGAAATTCTCTTTGCTAATGGGTATGGAGCCGGAGGCCGCCCCGATCATAACGATGTTTACCGCTTTAAGGCTGCCGGCATCCCGGGCAATGCTGCGGGCGTCGACGATCCGGGCACCCGGCTGGGCGAGGATCTCTTCCCGGATTTTATTCATGTCAGGATAGACCGGAATATTTTCCACCCCCTCAGCAGCGCTGATAAGCCTTCCGGAAGGGGAAAGGTAGGTGATATGCCGAAGGGCCTCCAGGGGTTCCATACTCAGGAGCAGGTCTCCCTCGCCGATGGGGATAAGGTCTGAATCAACAGTGCCGTCGGACAGGCGCAGATGTGAAACCACCGCCCCCCCGCGCTGGGACATCCCGTGAATCTCCGACTGGCGGACCGTCAGCCCCTGTTTCAGCGCGGCGGAAGCAATTATGGCGGCGACGCTCAAGGTCCCCTGTCCGCCGACGCCTGACAGAATTATGTCGTATTTCATTATGCTTCCACCTCCTGTGCGGCCTTCTTTTTATCCCGCTTGGCGGTTTCGATACATTCCCGGATGGATACAATCACGGAAAGTCCGGGGTGATCAATCTCTTCCGCGATAATGAGACGGTTCTCCTCGGCGTTCTTCTTTAGAGGGCTTATGGTACGAATGTGGGCGGGATCGATATCCAGTCCCTCTATCATCCGGTGGACCCGGGATGTGGGCAGAATCGTCTCCTGGCCGCCGGTCATGCCGACGGTTCCGTTGTCCAGAATTACGACCGTCATGGGTGTATCGGCAGCGGCGGCATCGACAAGGGAGGTGATTCCGGAATGCAGAAAGGTACTGTCTCCGATGGTGGCAAGGACCCGCTTGACTCCGGCTTCGGCGGCCCCTTTCGCCATACCGATGGAGGCTCCCATGCAGACGATGGTTTCGATGGCCCGATAGGGCGGCAGGGCTCCCAGAGCATAGCAGCCGATATCGGAGGTAACGACCGCATCGGGATCGTCCCCAATAGCTTCGTTTATAGCCTGGTAGGTATCGATGTGGGGGCAGCCCTTGCATAACTGCGGTGGCCGTCCGGGAAGCTCCATTCCAGGGGCAGAACGAAGCTGACGGGGAGCGAGTTTCAGGGCTTTTCGAACCGCCTCGGGGGTGAGTTCTCCGGTTCGTGGGAGGGTCCCGTCGAGCTTGCCGCTGATATGTGTATCATGCTTAAGAATTCCCCTGAGCCGCTCTTCAATAAGGGGGTAGCCTTCTTCTACGACCATGATTCGTTTAGAGGAAGAAGCCATGGTCCTGATTTTATCAGCGGGCAGGGGATAGGCACTGATGTGGAGTCTGGGAATATCGGGACCCAGTTCCGGGAGGTTCTCATCGTAGTAATTTCTTCCCAGACCGCTGGTAATGATTCCCAGGGGATAGACCTTTCCTTCCCTGACGTTTTCCAGCGGATTTCTTGCCGAGTCCTCGGACCAGGCAAGCATCTCCTTCTCCTTTTCCAGCAGATCCAGGTAGTTCTGTCTGGCGGTGGCGGGAAGCAGCATCCAGCCCCTTTTTTCGTCGGGTTTGCTCAAGGTGTTCTCATCACGTTTTGCTCCCACCTGAACTATGGCCCGGGAATGTGCAAGCCGGGTAACGAGGCGCAGCATGACTGGAATATGAAATTTCTCGGAAAGATCGAAGGCCTCCAGGGTCATTTCGTAGGCCTCCTGCTGGTTTCTCGGTTCAAGGCAGATGATTTTGGCAAAGTCCGCGAAAAAGCGGGAATCCTGCTCATTCTGGGAACTGTGCATTCCGGGATCATCGGCTACGGCGAGTACAAGTCCGCCGCGGATATTCAGTAGACCGGAATTTACAAAGGGGTCCGCTGCAACGTTCAGGCCGACGTGCTTCATGGTCACCAGAACCCGTTTTCCGACGAAGGAGACCCCCAGGGCATCCTCGTAGGCGGTTTTCTCGTTGGAACACCACGCTGCATGGGGTGCGCCGTGACGGCTTTTGTAATCAAGGAGGAATTCTAAAATTTCTGTGGATGGTGTGCCCGGATAACCGTAGGCGGCGCTGATGCCGGCATGTACGGCACCTAAAGCAACCGCCTCGTCCCCTAAAAGGACGATGTCGCTCATGGTTGACTCCTTCAAGTTAATCCTGTCTGGATAGCTGATCGCCGACCATTGTATGACACATCCTTCCGGGGGGTCAAGAATACATTTTAACTGTGACTGAAGTTGTATCAGTTCTACTTAAACTGACGCAGCACCTTTTTGAAACCCCCGGCAGAGCCTTCTATCGTAGCATCATCAACGCAGAAAGAGATGCGGAAGTAGCCCTCTCTTCCAAAACCGCGGCCCGGCACGGTGAGAATGCGTTCCTGCTGCAGGGCCTGAACAATCCTCAGATCGTCACCCCCCGGGGCTTTGGGAAAGAGGTAGAAGGTCCCGGCGGGTCTGCTGAATTCGTATCCTGCATCTTCGAGGATAGTGCAGATCATGTCGCGCTTTCGCCGGTATATTTCAATGTCCGCGCTGACTCCCTGAAGGTCGCCCACAATACGCTGCATTAAGGCCGGAGCGTTTACGTAGCCCAGGATTCTGTTGCAGAGAATCGCCGCGTTCACCAGGTTTTTCATATCCTCAGCTTCCGGATGGATTGCAAGCCATCCTATACGTTCTCCCGGAATGGAAAGATCCTTGGAATAGGAGGTCGCAATCAGGCTGTGAGGATAGGCCTTGAAAACGCTGCCCGGTTCTACTTCTCCGTAGACAATTTTGCGGTAGGGTTCATCGGAGATTAGATAGATGGTCCTGTTTATCTCCCGACTCCTGGCGCTGAGCATTTCGCCCAGGCTGTCCAGGTACTCCTGGGTGTAGACTGCGCCGGTAGGATTATTGGGAAAATTGATAATAAGTGCCGCCGTCCTGGGACCAATCTCCTCGGCCAGCCGTTCGATATTGGGAAGAAAATCGGGACCCGTGGGGACGGTATTGAGAATTCCCCCGTGATTGTCGCAGTAAAACTGGTACTCCATAAAGTAGGGGCTGGGGCACAGGATGTAATCCCCGTGATTTATCAGTGACTTGAGGGCGACGTTCAGAGCTCCTCCGGCCCCTACCGTCATTATTATGTTTTCAAAATCCAGGGAGACACCATACTCACCGCTGATATAGGCGGCGACCTTCTTGCGTACCTCGGGATATCCGGCGTTTGGCATATAGGAGTGGACCCCCCTGGACCTGTCTGCCGCTTGACGTGAAAGGGATTCATGAAATTCACGGGGAGGGTCGAGGTTGGGGTTTCCGAGACTGAAATCAAAGACATTGTCGTTGCCGTGTTCTGCTTTCAATTTTGCCCCGGCTTCGAACATACGCCGAATCCAGGATGATTTCTCCATGGTGGACAGTATCTTTCGGGAAATCGCCATACATACTCCTTTGTATTCAGTTAAAATACCCGGATAGCTGTCATAGAATCAAGCGGGGAGGATGCTCGTCTCCGGGGAAAAAGGAGAAAGATTACTGGTACCTGAACAAAAAATATTGCCCTCCTGGTGCCGGCTGGGTAACTTTGAAACGAAAATAAAACTGGCTCAAGGAAAGGTTATGGTTGAAGAAGCTAGGGTAATGGAGGATTTCAGCCTGCAGAACAGTGAAGGCGAGGATGTATCCCTCTCTGATTTTTCCGGGAAGAAAGTGGTGGTCTACTTCTATCCCAGGGACAATACCCCGGGATGCACCAGGGAAGCCTGCAGTTTCCGGGACAACTACGATGCCATCCTGGAAAAAGGTGCGGTGGTTCTGGGAATAAGCGCAGATACGGTAAAGTCCCATGCAGGCTTCAAAAAGAAGTTCGATCTTCCTTTTCACCTCCTCAGCGATCCTGATAAAAAGGTGCTGAAGAGTTTCGGAGCCTGGGGCGAGAAAAAGATGTACGGAAAGACTTATGAAGGCATACTGAGGTCGACCTTCATTCTCGATGAGAACCGGAAGGTCATTAAGGTCTTTCCAAAGGTAAGTCCTGCCGACCACGGCACCGAGGTACTGGAGTATCTGTAAGGTCTATTCCAGATACTCTTCGGCCATGCGTTCTCCCTCGGCCAGGTCTACCCGGGCAAAGAGGATACCCCCGGCCAGAAAGAGCAGAATTATGGAGAGAATTCCCAGACGGTTGCTTCCGGTGATGATCGTTACGCTCCCCATCATGAAGGGGCCAAGGACTGCGGCGAATTTTCCCAGCATGTTAAAGAAACCGTAAAACTCTCCTGCCCGCTTCTCGGGGATGATGCGGGAGTAAAAGCTTCTGCTCAGGGCCTGTATTCCTCCCTGAAAGAGCCCCACCAGGGCTGCCAGCATAAAGAAATGGGCCTCCGTCTTCATGAAGTAGCCAAGTACGGCTATCATGCTGTAGGCGGCGATGGCCACGAGGATCGCCCGTTTTATACCTATCTTCCGGGCAAACAGATTGTAAAGCAGGGCCCCGGGAAAGGCGATAAACTGAACCATCAGAAGGGCGGTTATCAGCGACCCGCCGCTGAAGCCCAGGGAGCTGCCGTAATCCACGGACATGCGGATAATTGTGTCAACACCGTCGATATAGAACCAGTAAGCCAAAAGAAAGAGTCCAACAACCTTCAGATGGCGTATATGGTTAACAGTTTCCCGGATCTGTTTCCAGCCTCTGACCACAGCGGAGGAAAAGCCCTCCCGTTTTCCGGTACGCGGTTCGGGTACAAAAAGAAAGAGCGGAAGTGAGAACAGCGCCCACCAGAGGGCAACTGAGAGAAAAGCGAGCCGTATGGCAGTATTCCCGTCGGGAATACCGAATAGCTCAGGTTTCTGGAACATGATTACGTTAACAAGAAAAAGCAGTCCCCCGCCGATATAGCCGAGGGCAAAGCCCAGGGAAGATACGTAATCGACCTTTTTACGGGAAGCCACGCTTACCAGGAGGGCATCGTAAAAGATGTTGCCTCCGGAGAATCCTACGGTACCCAGGATATAGAGCACGGCGGCCAGCTGCCAGTTGCCCTGTTCGACGATCCAGAGAGCTCCGGTGGAAAGAATCCCCAGATAGGCGAAGGCAAAGAGCATCCTCTTTTTCAGGGATCCTTTGTCGGCGATGGCACCGAGGACCGGAGCAGAAAGGGCTACTATTATGGATGCAATTGAAACAGAAGTGCCGAGATAAAAGGTACTGGCCTGGGGATTCGCCGGGTCTGACCAGTAGGCTTTGAAAAAGAGGGGGAAGAATCCGCCCATGACTGTGGTTGCAAAAGCGCTGTTTCCCCAATCATAAAGGGACCAGCTGATAATGCCTTTGCGGCTGTCCTGCTCGGCAGGCATACCGGTATTTTTCAAATTCGTCTCCTTACATCTGCCATCATTATACCAGAGAGGGGAAAATTCGGGGAGAGAAAATGACTGGAACTCTTTTTCATGTCCCTTTATTGAAAAAGAACCGCCACTATGGTAATCAGAATGACGGAGGGTCTATGAGTTATTATCAACGTTATCTCGAGGTAAAACCCCTGGATGTATCCCCTGAAATCCTTATCTCCCTCGATGCAGCGATGCAGCTTCAGAGGGAACTCGCTTCTCGAAGCTTTCCTTCACTGGTTCTGCTGGACCCCGATACCGAAAAAGCTGTATCCCCATACATCAAAGCGGCGGATCTGGAAAGATTGGGAAATCATGTTTACCGGCTGCCGGAAAATCCGCTTCCAAGCCTTGAACTGGTAAAAGAGATTGCCCGGGCGGCAGGGGAGAGAGAGGTGAAACTCATAGTTGCCATCGGCAGCGGCGTCATCAGCGATCTCGCGAAACAGGCCGCTTTCGAGGCAGGAACAGGCAACTGGTGTCTTATGACCGCGGCTTCCGTTGATGCCTTTACCTCGGGCACTGCCGCAATCAGGATAGAGGGGTATCACGAGTCCCTGCCCACGAGGCCTGCAGAGCGTATTTTCTGCGATCTGCGGGTTCTTGCCCAGGCTCCCCGGCGTATGACCCTCTCCGGCCTGGGGGACCTGGTTGGTAAGTTTATCGCCGTTCCGGACTGGCACATGAGCTCCCGGGTTACCGGAGAATTTTTTGACGAAGACGCGGCGAAATTTGCCTCCGGCTCCGCCAGCCTGGCCCTTGAGGATATCGACAGTATACTCTCCGGCTCAGAAGACGGCTGCACCCGGGTCGTTGACGCCCTGCTGACTTCCGGTCTTATAATGCAGAGCCTGAAAAGCTCGCGTCCGGCCTCGTCGACGGAACACATCCTGGCCCACTTTTGGGAGATGGAACATCTGGTGCAGAACCGGGACTGGGACCTGCACGGTGTTCTGGTTGCCGCGGCATCCAGTTTTGTTCTACAAGCATATCGTGAAATACTCGACCTGCTCACAGAAACTGATCCTGACCTGGAGAGGGGCGCCCGGCTCTTTTCTGAGACTCCCGCTATTCCCGATGCCTCCTGGCTCTCAGAAAAAACCAGGGCCAAACTCGCGCGGGAGCTGAGCAGCCGGGACAGCAGTCTTCAGGGTCATGAAAAGCGCGTTGAACAGCTTCTTTCCCTGAGGACGGAGCTTAAGGGGCTCTATACAGGCTATCTGGATACCGCAGCGGAGAGACTTGCGGGGCTGCGTGAAGCCGGGCTTCCCCTGAAGCTTTCTTTCCTGGGAATAGACAGGGAGCGGGGGCGTTTCGGAGTAAACAAGGTCCGTTTCCTTCGCGACCGCTACACCCTGCTGGATGCAGCCCGGGATCTGGGTTTCGACAGGGAAGCCGAAGAAATTCTCAACCGGGCTTACGACGCCTCGTTTTAGCTGTCCTGGTATTACTGGAAGGAGTAGTGCAGGGAACTCTCCACCTTCTCTATTTCATCCTTTGCCTGCAGCAGCAGCGAAGTCGAGTCCCAGCTTCCGTCCAGCATGGCCCTGCGATACGTTTCCGGCATGGAAGCTTCTGTCTGGTAATCCCCGGTGCGGATTATCATGCTTTCGAGATCAATTTCTATCATTTCCCCGGGATTTTCCGATACCCTTTTTTGTAGTTCCCCGGCAGCTTCTTCGGAGACTGTGACCGTGGGCATTCCCAGGGCAGTACAGTTACCGGCAAAAATCTCCGCGAAGGATTCGCCGATAAGGGCGGAAATCCCGAAGTCCCTCAGGGCCTGGGGGGCGTGTTCACGGGACGAGCCGCAGCCGAAATTCTTGTTCACCACCATGATGGATGCCCCCTTGTAGCGGGAGCTGTTCATGGGGTGCTCCTTCGGTTTGCCCCCTTCTTCGTAACGCTCATCGTAGAAGGCGTAGGCTCCGAGGCCGGAGAAGGTGACGCTTTTCATATAGCGGGCGGGGATAACACGGTCGGTGTCTATGTCGTTTCCCTGGATCGGCAGGGCTTTTCCTGTGATGGATGTAATCTTTTTCATGTCTTCAGCTCCCTTGTTTAAAGGTACTCACGGATATCTACCACCTGCCCTGCCAGAGCTGCGGCGGCTACCATAGCCGGGCTCATCAGCAGGGTACGCCCGCTGGGGGACCCCTGGCGGCCGATAAAGTTGCGGTTCGAAGAGCTGGCGGAAATCTCCCGGCCCCGGAGTTTATCCGGATTCATGGCAAGACACATGGAGCAGCCGGCTCCCCGCCATTCAAATCCGGCCTGGGTAAAAATCCGATCCAGGCCTTCAGCCTCTGCCTGACGAGCAATGTTCATGGACCCAGGCACGACCATGCCCCGTACCTTTGACGCAATCTTCCTGCCCTTGACAATGGCAGCGGCCTCCCGCAGGTCGCTTATACGGCCGTTGGTGCAGGAGCCGAGAAAAGCGACATCGATGGGGGTCCCTTTGATGGCTTCTCCTGGACTAAAACCCATATGATCATAGGCTCTGACGGCGACCTCCCGCTCATCCCGGCTCATGGAACCGGGATCTGGCAGGGGACGGTCCACTTCAAGGGCCTGACCGGGGTTGATTCCCCAGGTTACCATGGGCGAAATCCCTGCGCCGTCGATGTGGTACTCGTCATTATAGGTCGCGTCGGGGTCGGAGGCGTAGCTCTGCCAGCGTTGTACCGCTTCGGAGAAATCTTTGGGCGCATAGGGACGCCCCTTGATATACTCGAAGGTTGTACTGTCGGGGTTAACATAGCCGAAGCGGGCACCCCCTTCTATACTCATGTTGCAGATGGTCATGCGCTCTTCCATGCTGAGGGCTTCGATGGCCTCTCCGGCATACTCATAGGCGTAGCCAAGTCCCCCTTTTACTCCCAGGTCGCGGATGATGCGAAGGATTATATCCTTGGCATAGACCCCCGGACTGAGTTTTCCGTCAATCCTTATTCGCCGGATCTTCGGTTTCGATATGGCCATGGTTCCGGAGGCGAGGATGTCCCGGATCTGGGAGGTTCCGATTCCGAAGGCGATGGAACCGAAGGCCCCGTGGGTGGATGTGTGGGAATCTCCGCAGGCGATGGTCATTCCAGGCTGGGTCAGACCCATTTCGGGGCCGACGATGTGAACAATGCCCTGGCGGCCGGACTGCAGGTTAAAAAAGGTAATGCCGAACTCATCTGTGTTCTTTTCAAGTTCCGCCATCATCTTTTCTGCCAGTTCATCCTGGAAGGGACGCTGCTGATCCTTGGTCGGAACGATGTGGTCCACCGTTGCGAAGGTCCTTTCTGGAAACTTGACACCAAGCCCCATGGTCCGAAGCATGTCGAAGGCCTGGGGAGATGTTACCTCGTGTATAAGGTGCAGCCCGATCAGAAGCTGGTCCTGACCTGACGGTAAGGTTCTGACCAGATGATGTTCCCATACCTTGTCCAGCAGGGTTTTAGCCATGGTTCCTCCTTATGGCTCGATGCGTGTTGATTAAAGGTTATAAAAAAAATCAGAAAAGTCCAGCAGTTTCTGCTGATCAGCCGGGTGATTGAAGAGCAGCATTCAATAATGGAAGAAGCCTGTGTTCAAGCTCCTCCCGCTTACCGGAAAAGCTGAACCCGGCGGCTTTCTGGTGCCCCCCCCCGCCGAAACCGGAGGCGATGGCCCCCACGTCGAGGTCGTACAGCGACCGCAGTCCTGCACTGCATCGATCCGGGCCTTCTTCCCGTATTACCGCTGCGGCTTCGCAGCCTTTCGTGCCCAGAAGAAGCTGGTAGAGCATATCGGAATCCCTGGCGCCGGGACCCAGCTCCTCCAGATCATCACGGGTTTCCCAGGTATAGATAAGCCTGCCCTCCGAGAGCCGGCGGGCCCGCTCCAGCATTCTTCCCAGGAGTATCCTGGATGAAAAAGGACGGTTCCCGTACATTCTTGCAAAGGTCTTTTTAGGGGAAGCCCCCGCTTCTATGAGTCTCGATGCATTCCTGAAGGCAGGCGCTCCGTTATCGCCAAGGTGCCGGAAAAAACCGGTATCCGTAGCAAGGCCGAAAAACAGTTGACCGGCAGGTCCGGAATCGAGGGGCTTTTCAAAACTCTCTATCAGCCCCTGGATCATCAGGGTGAGGGCCGGACACGACGGATCGACCCATCGGAGATCACCGAACAAGGTTCCCGAAGCATGATGATCGATGACGCAGAGGGGGAGGTCCTCTATGTCCTCTTGCAGGTCTCCAAGCCTGTCCGGGGTGGAGCAGTCCAGGACAACCACGGCGGTATTTCCCGGGGAATCATTGTTATGCGCAGTCCTTATTCGATCTTCAAACAGAGAGGCCAGCTCCTCTATTTCCGGTCTGGAAAAGGGTCCCGGGGAATAGAGACGGGCGACGGAGCCGCAGGAGCGGAGAAACTCCGCCAGGGCCAGCTGAGAACCGAGGCAGTCTCCGTCAGGTTCGGTATGCCCAAGGATCAGGAAGGTACTGTAGCTTCGAAAGAAATCGAGGATCTCCCGGGGTGGTGCATATGCTTGATTATTCGAAGGGAAGGTCATGGGTCTCCTCGTTTATGCTCAAAACAGGGCAGTTACTTTCTGCTGCACCGGTCCGCCGGATATTACAGGAATCGCGTCCATTATATAGACATTTATCTCGGTCCGCATCCCAAACTTCTCCAGATACAGTCCCGGCTCCACGGAAAAGCAGGATCCATCCAGGAAGGGCCGTGTATCGGGGAACTCGACACTGTCCAGGTTAACCCCGTACCCGTGGGCTTCGGTATCTATTCCGTGGCCGGTACGGTGGCGTATACCCCTCTGATAGCCTGATTCGACTAGAACCTTTCGTGCAATTGTATCCGCCTCTGTTCCGGAAACCCTGCGGCGGGGAAGCTCTTTTTGCAGAAAATCGACTACTCCGTCCCTGGCCTTTATAATTGTGGAAAATACGGAAGATAGTTCCTCAGGAACATTTTTACCGGTGTAGAGTACCCATGAGATGTCCGCGTAAACAGCCCCCGGTGCCTTTTCCTTCGCCCAGAGATCGAGCTGTACAGGAGTATCCTTTCCGATCAATGCTCCCCCGTTTTCCGGCGTGTAATGGGGATCCCTGGAGTTGGGGCCCGCCGCCACTATGGGCGGATGGTTGAAAATGAGTCCCCGCTTGTCAAATTCATCCAGAATCCATTCCTGGACATCCCCCTCCCTGCAGGCAATCCCGTTTGCGAGAGCGGAGGAGAGGCGTTCGCGGCAGATGTTCACTATCTCGTACAGATGTCCGGCACTCCTCTCATGGGAGGCGATACCGTCTGCGTTCAGGATTCCCTTTACCTTCTGAATGAGAGTACCGGATGAGGAGATGCTGATTCCAGCCTCTTTTAACAGGAGGGCTGTTCCGTAATCGAGGAACGAGAAAATGGGCAGTTCGGGGGAGAACTGGGCAGCCAGATAGAGACCATCGTAATTCTTGAACAGCTCCCTCAATTCAGAAAGGGAGGAATAAACATATTCCTTGCCGGGAAGGACCGAAAGGTAGTTTTTCTCCACGGCATGGGTGATTTTTATGCACCGGGCAGGATCGGAAAACAGAATATAAAACCAGCGTCTCGTGTTGACCGCGGCGTTCGAAAGTCCCAGAAGATCTTCAGCCAGGGGATCACGGTGCTGAAAGCCGTAAAACAGCCAGCCGTCGACATCCTCCGCGTCAACGGCCTTGCAGAGTCTTGCGATAGTATCAGTCAAAGCTGTTCAGAAGAGCAGGTTGTCCAGGTTTTCAACATCAAAGCGGTCGGCATAGGCCTCCGGGTTTCGCATGATACCCCAGCTCATATGGTTTTTATCTTTTCGCAGATACAGCCGGACGTGACTGAACTCGCCGTTTTTCCAGAAGATGGAAAAATAGGGAAAAGCCGGATCTTCTTCCATGACAAGATCGCCTTTACCGCGGCTGCCCGCTCCCGGTTCATACTGAAACCATTTTACCGGTACATACATATCCGCAAGTTCCATGTTGGTTCGCCGATAGATAATTCTGTATCCGTCACGGTGGGCGTATACCCGGGTTATGGGAAGGGATTTAAAGAAAAATTCTGATTCATCCGCCACCGCAGAAAGGGTAAACAGCGTCAGGAGTAACACGGCGATAACAATGACGAGTTGCTTTTTCACAATAGAACCTCCTGTTCTCTCAGTATTATACATAGCCGATATCGTGAAAATCAAGCAATAAAACCGGCTCTTTACTCACTGTATTCGGTAAAAAGTATACCCAGGGCTTCCCGAATGGAAGACGCGTAGCGCAGTTTCAGTTTTCCCGTTACTTCCCGGGGAAGATCAAGGGCGTCTTTCCTGTTCCGCTCCGGCAGAAGCACCTCGCTCAGGTCGTTCCTGTAGGCGGCGAGGACTTTCTCCTTGACTCCCCCGATAGGGAGCATGAGCCCGGTAAGGGTGATCTCGCCGGTCATGGCAATTCCCTCACGTATCAGGTGGCCGGTAAAGGCGCTCAGCATGGCGGAGGTAAGGGTGATTCCTGCAGAAGGGCCGTCCTTGGGAATGGCGCCCTCGGGAACATGGATATGGATGTCCCGCTCCTTTGCGAAACCGCTGTCCAGTCCCAGTTCCTCAGCATGGGTCCTGAGGAAGGAGAGGGCTGCCCGGGCGGACTCCTTCATGACGTCTCCCAGACTGCCCGTAAGAATGAGTTCTCCCGAGCCTTCAAAAACCCCGACCTCCACGGGAAGCAGGGTACCCCCCATCTCGGTCCAGGCCAGCCCCAGGGCTATACCGGCACGCCGTTCCTTGTGAAGGTCATTGCGCTGGTATCTGGGCTGACCAAGATAGGTACGCACCTTTTTGGGTGTAATCTGGACGGTGAAATGCTCCTGTTCGCGCTTTTCCTCACGGGTATAGCCGCCTTTTACGGCCTCCCTGGCAGTTTTACGGATCACCGTGGCGATTTCTCGCTCCAGGTTTCTGACCCCGGACTCCATCGTGTAGGAGTTGATAATCTCCATCAGGGCTTTGTCCTGAAACTTGACCTCTGCCCATGAGAGACCGTTCTCTTCCAGCTGTTTGGGAACAATAAAACGCTTGGCAATTTCCGCCTTTTCGTAATCCGAATATCCCGGTACTTCAATGATTTCCATACGGTCAAGAAGCGGGTAGGGTATCGAGTGGGTGGAGTTGGCTGTTGTAATGAACATGACCTCGGAAAGGTCATAGGGAACTTCGAGATAATGATCGACGAAGGAGTTGTTCTGTTCAGGATCCAGAACCTCCAGCATGGCAGAAGCAGGGTCTCCACGGAAGTCGGAGTTGAGCTTGTCAATCTCATCGAGGAGAAAAACCGGATTTATATTCTCCGCTCGTTTCATGCCCTGGATAATTTTCCCAGGCAGTGCTCCGACGTAGGTTTTCCGATGTCCCCGGATTTCCGCTTCGTCCCGCACCCCCCCCAGGGATATGCGGATAAACTCCCGGTTCAGGGCCCGGGCCACCGATTTGCCCAGGGATGTTTTCCCCGTACCGGGAGGACCGATAAAGCAGAGGATGGGCCCTTTAAGCCGCGGATTCAGCTGCCTGACGGCGATAAAATCAAGGATGCGCTCCTTGGGTTTTTTCATGTTGAAGTGGTCTTCATCAAGAATTCGTGCCGCCGCTTCAATATCCCTGTTGTCCTCCGAACGGGAACCCCAGGGAAGATCGGCTATCCATTCAAGATAGGTACGCAGCACCCCGGATTCAGGGGACATGGGTTGCAGCTTGCCCAGGCGGGCAGCCTCTTTTTTCGCCTTGTCCAGGACCTCCCGGGGAGGATTGCGCTCCTCGATACGGGATAGCAGCTCTCTGGTACCGGTGGTATCCTGGTCGTCCCGCCCGAGTTCCCGGTTGATCTCCTTGAGCTGCTCATTGAGAAAGTACTCCCGCTGGTTGCGTTCCAGCTTCTTTTTGACCTTGGAGGTTATTCTGCTCTGAATCTGGAGAACCTGGTTCTCTCCCTCCAGCGCGACAGCGAGAATCTCAAGACGTTCTTCCGGATCGGAAGACGAGAGAAGCTCGATCTTCTTTTCCACCCGAAAGGGAACATGGGCACAGACAAGATCCACCAGTTTATCCGGATGTTCGGCTTTGCGAATGTCTTCCTGGGAATCCTTGGGAATTTTCTTGTTGATTGTGCCGTAGGAGCCGAAAGCGTCCTGAACAGTGTTCATCAAGGCGGCGATGGTGGGATTCAGCTCCACAGAGGACTCGATCACCGAAAAGGAGGCGGTGGGGTAGCCCTTCCGATCAAAGGTCCTGGTCAGTCGGGCACGCTGTTTGCCTTCCGCCAGGACCCTGACCGTACCGTCTGGAAGCTTGAGCATCTGGAGGATTTTGGCCACCGTTCCAGTTTCATGAAAATCCGCCTCATCAGGCGGCTCGTTCAGGTTCTTCTGATAGGCGAAAAAGACCATCCGGTCCGAAGCCATGGCAGCTTCCAGGGCCTTGTTTTTGGGCCCCTTTTCTGCAAAGAAGGGAATAACCATGTAGGGAAAAACAACAAGCTCCCTCATGGGTATAAGAGGGAGCTCCTGTTTGGGAGAGAAAATCGGCAGTTTGTTAAGCTTCATGCGCTCTTTCTGTTCAGCAGTATTTCCGGTTTTTCTTCGCCCTTGATTACGTATCCGGTGATTACAACCTTTTTCTCGCCGCTGATGGAGGGAATATCATACATGATATCCATCATGATATTCTCAACTATGGAGCGAAGCCCACGGGCACCGGTTTTTCGGTCCAGGGCCTGCTGAGCGATAGCATCGATTGCTTCGTCGGTAAAGATAAGGTCGACCCCGTCAAGTTTCATGAGGGATTGATACTGCTTGACAATGGAGTTCTTGGGTTCGGTAATGATCCGCCGGAGGTCCTCTTTCTCAAGGTTGGTCAGGTTGACCGTAATCGGGAGCCGCCCGATAAACTCGGGGATCAGACCAAACTTGATCAGGTCGTCGGGGTGCATCTTGGAGTACAGGTCCGCCAGGTCTTTCTCTTCCGAAGAACGGACATTGGCGCCGAATCCCATGGGATGTTCCAGGGTCCTGGACTCGATTATCTTGTCCAGACCTACAAAGGCCCCGCCGCAGATAAAGAGGATATTGCTGGTATCGATCTTGAGCATCTCCTGATTCGGATGTTTTCGGCCCCCCTGTGGAGGAACAGAAGCCACGGTCCCTTCGATAATCTTGAGGAGGGCCTGCTGTACCCCTTCGCCGGAGACGTCCCGGGTAATGGAGGCGTTTTCGCCCTTGCGGGAGATCTTGTCGATCTCGTCGATGTAGATAATGCCCCGTTCGGCGGCAGCTATATTGTTCCCGGCGTTCTGAATAAGCTTGAGAAGGATATTTTCCACATCCTCTCCCACGTAACCCGCTTCGGTCAGGGTCGTGGCGTCGGCAATGGCAAAAGGAACCTTGAGCTTCTTGGCCAGGGTCTTCGCCAGCAGGGTCTTGCCGGTACCCGTCGGGCCCGTCATAAGGACATTGGCCTTTTCCAGTTCAACCTCATCTTCCATGATGCCCTTGTGGGTAATGCGGCGGTAATGGTTGTAGACAGCCACGGATAGGACCTTTTTGGCCGTCTCCTGACCGATCACATAGTTATCCAGATAGCTTTTTATATCCTGGGGAGTGGGCACATCGTCGATAAACTCGGAGGTAAGAACGTCTTCCTCTTCGTCAAGAATCTTTTTGCAGACATTGACGCATTCGTCGCAGATAAATACCCCCGGTCCGGCGATAAGCCGGCGGGCGATATCGGCGCTTTTACCGCAGAATGAGCAAACTTTCAGTCCGTCGTTACGTGTTTTTGCCATTTCCACCCCTTATGAGAACGCTGTCCACAAGACCGTAGTCTACAGCTTCCTGGGCCGAGAGAAAATAGTCCCGTTCCAGGTCCTTTTCTATTACGGACACCGGTTTTCCGGTGTGCTGGCTGAAGTATTCAATGAGCATGCGCTTGAGCCGTACAATCTCCCGGGCCTGTATCCCGATATCCGAAGCCTGTCCCTGTACACCGCCCCAGGGCTGGTGAATGAGTATGCGGGAGGAGGGCAGGGCAAATCGTTTGCCGGCGGTGCCGCAGGTCAGGAGCATGGCTCCCATGGACGCAGCCTGGCCCAGGCAGATTGTCTGAACATCCGCCTTGATATGCTGAATCGTGTCATAGATGGCCAGACCCGCGGTGACCGATCCGCCTGGAGAGTTGATGTAAAGACTGATATCGCGTTCAGGATCCTGGGATTCGAGGAACAGAAGCTGTGCCACGACGAGGTCGGCGCTGATATCGTTAATCTCTCCGTCGATAAATACAATCCGGTCCTTTAAAAGCCGGGAGAAAATGTCGTAGGAGCGCTCCCCGACGCCCGTCTGTTCAACCACAATCGGAACCAGGGTGTTCATCTGTTCATTCATATATCTCATGTATCCTTGA
>Ga0334898_1001396_pt1 | contig 27256 bp, 15 predicted proteins | sample GraSluR3_MG_10_FD_207228 | JGI IMG/M metagenome (GOLD analysis project Ga0334898, IMG submission 207228) | Sludge microbial communities from methane-producing bioreactor in Wageningen University, Netherlands - Granular Sludge_3_08-R3 | ecosystem: Engineered > Bioreactor > Anaerobic >... | reverse complement strand
CCGAATGGGCAGGGAGGCTTTGAGTCGATGGTTCAGCGGGTGCATAGACAGCTGAGAGGAGAGTTTCCCCACGAGCGGGTCGTGATCGCGACCGGAGCGGCACAGAAAGAGCAGATTGAGGCACAACTCGGCTCGTCTGTCTCAATCGTCTGCGAGCCTGCTCGACGCGATACGTTTCCTGCCATAGCTCTATCGTGCACCTATCTGGAGGATGTCTGCCGCGGGAATGCAGACGATGTCGTTCTCGTTCTTCCGGTCGATGCGTATGCTGATCAACACTATTTCTCCATTGTACGTCGCATGCAGGAGGCGGTCGAGAACCGGAATGCTGATATCGTTCTCATGGGAATCACGCCGACGTCGCCCTCGAGCCGGTTCGGCTATATGCTTCCCGGACTCCACCAAGACACCCATATCGTCATAGATCGTTTTGTGGAGAAACCGAGCGTTTCGGATGCCGAACGATTCATAGCCGAGGGTGCATGCTGGAATGGAGGGGTCTTCGCTTTCAGACTGGGGTACCTGATGGATATCGTGCGGACTCGGATCGGTTCGTATCCATTTGACGCGATGCTCGACCGATATGCGAACCTGGACCGTATCAGTTTCGACTATGCTGTGGTTGAGAACGCTCAGTCGGTAGCCATGATCCCCTATGATGGCACCTGGCGAGACCTCGGAACATGGGACATGCTTGTAGGGGAGATCGGCAGTTGCGGTCTCGGTCCTCAGGTGCACCACGATACGGAAAAGACGGTCGTGGTGAATGAACTCACTATTCCTGTAGTCGCCGTCGGTACGGACCGACTGGTCATCGCTGCGACCGCCGATGGCATTCTCGTGAGCGACCTCCAGAAAAGTGCACAGGTGAAACCCATCGTGGATACCCTTACCGATGCTCCACGACATATGCAACACACATGGGGAACGAGTACCGTCGTTGAACGAAAGATTGAAAGCGACCGTATGGTCCATGAGGTGAGCATCGTCCGAATCGAAGCGACACAAACGCTCTCTCTGGAACCCGACCCCTTGTTCTCGCGAACGTTGGTTGTGCTCGAGGGCTCTGGTACTATCACATGCGACTCCTCGATCAAACCCATCATAGCAGGGACTTCGGTAAGTCAGACTCAGGGAGCGTCCATTCAGATCGAGGCCAAGGAGCGTGTGGTGCTAGTTGAAAGTCTCATATTTGCTCCGTAGAAAAGGACTTTTCGTTTTTCTCTGCATCATGCCTTGTCGATTGGTCACCGATTCTTTACAATGTAAAAAAATTGAAATGATTCCATGATTTTTTTTGACAGCGCATGAAGCCACAGGGAGGCGGTATGGTTGGTCGTAGAAAGGTTCGGTTGCTCGTATCGATCGTGGTACTGCTCTCTCTGGGAGTTTCCTGTACACCCGATACATCGCGGAGTGCAGAGGTCGAGTCGGTTTCAGCTGCAACCGACTATACTCAGCTGGTGACCTCAGCTGTGAACGTGACACGGGGATCGCTTCGACCAACGGTCGTATCGAGTGGGATCGTCCAGGGGCAATCAGAGGTCTTGGCCGTTGCTCGGACACCCGGCATCGTGGAGGCTGTCCATTTCGATCTCGGAACCCGCGTGAATCAGGGTGATACGCTGGTTACGCTGGACAGCACCGTTGCAGCGCTTTCGATGAGTCAGATAGAGCGCCAGGTGGAGAATGCTAGAAGCGCGCTCGAAGTGGATCGGCAGCTGTTCGATCGGGGTGCCATATCTCGCAGTACGCTGAATCAGACTCAAGCAACTCTCTATGGTCTTGAAGCACAGCTTGCACGGTCGCAAGAGACGGTACGAGACTCCAAGATCACCGCAGCAATGGCAGGGTACATCGCAGAACAGGGATCGACCCTGCACCCTGGAGATACACTTCAGGCAGGACAGACCATAGCAAGAATCATAGATCTCGATAATCTTCGGGTATCGCTTTCGCTCGGCCAGTCACAGATATTCTCGGTAGCAGAGGGGGCAGAAGCCAAGGTCGATATCTCTACTCCCACTGGGCCCATAAGCACAGTGGGTTCGGTACGAGCAATCAGCGCAGGCAGCGATCCTAGGACCGGGAGCTGGACAGTCCTCGTTGACTTTCAGAATCCTGAGCCGCGGAGAATCAGAGCAGGAGTCTCTGCACGGGTGACGATCTTGAACAGTAGTGCTGAGCAGTACCTGCTGGTACCGAATGCAGCTCTGGTGAACCGAGAGGGGAGTACCTATGTATACGTCATGAGCAACGGATCGGCTGAGTTGACAGCTGTCCGAGTGATCGACCGATACGGGGATAAGACTGCGATAGAACCAGAGGACGATGGTATGGATCTGGAGGGGATGGCGGTCTTGACCACTGGTCTCTCCCGAGTGAACGATGGTGCGTCTGTTGTGACACAGTATCAGTAGGCGGGAGCGTTACCAATGGATATACACGAAAAACTGAAGGATCAGCTCTCACGTCCAAGCATTGGACGATTCTCGGTGACAAAGCCGGTATTGGTTACGATACTCATGATCACGATACTTGCACTCGGTGTCTTCAGTATCGTACGGCTTCCACAGGAGCAGTTCGCTGAAGTACCTTTCTACTGGGTGAACATCATCGTTCCGTATCCAGGAGCGAGTGCAGAGGATCTGGAGTCCTCCGTCACCATTCCTGTGGAGAATGCATTTCAGGGGATCTCGAAACTCAAGGGGATAACGTCGACCACGAGTGAAGGGCTCTCGCTTGTCAGAGTGGAATTCGACGACGGAATATCGAACGATGAGTTTCAGAGACTCTATCAGGAGGCCCAGACCCGTTTCAGTCAGGTGTCGTTACCCGATGGAACACTCGACCCACTTATCGATGACTTCTCATCAGCCGACTTTTTGCCGGTGGTCGAAGTCGTGGTCAGTGGAAACCTTCCCTACGAACAGTTGAGACAAGAGGCTCTCTATCTCAGAGACAGGATTCTCCGCGTCTCGGATGTCTCCGATGTCGATATCATCGGGTTGCCCGAGCGACAGATTCTCGTCCATTTGGATCCGGTTCGCTTAGCAGCTCTCGGTCTTTCGGTGAACGAGGTCGTACGGGCTGTTCAGGATCAGAATCGTGTCATTCCCGGGGGCACGCTCACCAGTGGTTCTCGAGAGTATCTGTTGAGGACGATCGGTCAGATCGAGCAGGTGGATGATATTGAAGATGTCATCGTACGTCGCTCATCTACCAGTGCAGGCATGGTGCAAGTGAAGGATGTCGCTCGTGTGATCGATGGATTCGATCCCGACGCCTCGATCTCACGCTTCAACGGTTCTCCCTCGGTATCGCTGAGAGTCACAAAGGTTCCTCGTGGTAGCTCAGTCTCGGTGGTCTCGGGTACACGATCCATCGTGGAAGAAGCGTCGCAGGATCTGAGAACCGGAGCTGAACTGACCCTGTTCAACGACTCCACCGTGCAGATTGCATCGAGCATCTCAGTTCTTGCCACGAATGCGATCATGGGTCTGGCTATCCTACTGGTGATTCTCTGGCTCTTCATAGGGTTCAGAAACGCCCTCATGACCGCCCTCGGTATTCCGGTGACATTCGCTCTTACGTTCATAGCTCTGGATCTACTCGGAGAGACGATCAACACCAATACCTTGTTCGGTCTCGTGCTGGTCCTCGGGTTGATCGTGGACCATGCGATCGTCATCATCGAGAACTCGTACAGTTATCAGCAGCAAGGGTTATCCCGTCATGATGCAGCAATCATCGGTACCAATCAGGTCGTGTGGCCTATCATTGCCGCAACGGGAACGACAATCGCGGCGTTTCTTCCCCTCATGATTATCCCCGGTACCATCGGCAAGTTCCTCAGGGTGATCCCACTCACAGTCACCATCGCACTCATAGCGAGTACTGGAGAGTCCCTGTTCATTCTCCCCAGCCATTTCGCAGATTGGGGAAGAGAGAAGCGAAACGCAAAAAAGCGACAAAAAGGTGCATGGTTCGAGGGTGTTCAGCGTGGGTACCGGAAGATCTTTCATCTCTTCTACCGGATCAAAGCTGTGGTTCTCGTGCTCTTCCTTGTCATCATGGTCGGCTCATTCGCTCTCGTGACATATCTGGACGTGGATCTCTTCTCTGCTGAGGATTTCAGCTACTTCACCATCGACATCGCAACTCCGAAGGGCAGTAGTCTGGCAATGACCGATTCCGTCGTTCGGGAGTTTGAAGCAATACTCCTTCCTAAGGTAGGAAACGGCGAAGTCCTCTCCATAAGCAGTAGTATCGGAGCAGCTTCCGGAGATTCGGGAACCGGAACCACCTCGAATGTGGCCGAGATCACAGTCGATCTTGCCGAGCAGGACGAAGGGAGAGAGCGGAGCATTGAGGAGATCATCCACGAGATCGAGCGTGAAACCTACTACATTGGAGGAGTTGAGCAGGTGTTCTTCAGGAAAGCTCAGAACGGACCACCCACGTCTGCACCCTTGAGCTATCGTGTTTCTGGAGACAACTACGCAAGTCTGGTAGAATCCTCAAGAGAGCTCATGCAGATATTGAGCACTGTCGAAGGTGTGAATACGGTCGAAAGTGACTACGAAGAGGGGAGTCCTGAGCTGAAGATTCGTCTCGATCCTGAACGGGCTAGTGCACTGGGAGTTACCGTGAACACACTGGGAATTTTTATCCGTGCTCGATTCGAAGGGATTCCGATCGGTTCGTTCTTCTCGAACAATGAGGAGATAACCATCGTGGCCCGGTTCGACTACGATGGTTCGGTTGGATTCGAGGACCTGGAACAGGCGATGATTCCTACCGATGATGGACGACTGGTTCCATTCTCCAGTGTTGCGAATGTTGAGTTTGGTTCTTCTGTCGGCTCGATCAGGAGAGTGGATGGGAAACGGGAGATCACCATAACGGCAGATGCAGACAGCAATGTGACACTCCAGGAGGTAGATGCGTTCATAACCGGCTACTGGAATGAGACTATGGCAGACCGGTACGAAGATGTTGTATACGGAACCGGTGGAGAGTTCAGTGAATTCACCTCGCTGCTTGTCGATATCCTCCGGGTGTTTCTGCTGGGCATATTCCTGATCTACCTTATCCTTGGTGCTCAGTTCAATAGTTATACCCAGCCATTGCTCATTATAGTCTCCGTTCCTTTCGCATTCGTCGGAGTCATTCTCTATCTGTTCTTCTCGGGAACACCGTTCTCGACCACGGTCATCTATGCAGGTGTTGCCTTGGCGGGCATTGCAGTGAACGATGCGATCGTACTCATCAGTTTCATCAATGAACTGAGGAGAGAGGGGACTCCGGTAGCCGAGGCCGTGCAACTGGCTACACAAAGTCGCTTGCGTCCCATACTTCTTACGTCACTGACCACGATCGGAGGGCTGCTGCCCACAGCGATAGGATTGGGAGGTGTCTCGGTGGTATGGGGGCCCATGGCGAGTACTATCATGTTCGGACTTTTCTTCTCGACATTGAGTGCACTGTTCATCATTCCGCTGTTGTATGGCCTGTTCTATGGTAGAGGCGAGAGGAGGGGAGCATGAACATGACTAGAAGATACACCTCAGTGATGCTCCTGCTGATCGGATTCGGACTTGCCCTGCTTGGAGCTCAGGAGAGTTCCTACCGGTATCCCGACGTTCGTACGAGACCGGAACCGGTTGAGCGGGTCACTCAAGTTCATTCAGCCGATGAGATCGCGCAATTCCTTTCTCAGTGGAACCCACATCATGAGGCAGATGCCCGCTCTGAATCGTTGGGTTTTGCTCAAGAGAGTGCAACGGTTTTGCAACTGGAGTCTCTCTACCGGATACAGGTTGCGCAGACCGACCGCGTGAAAGGGGAAGGGCGACCGGTGCTTTCGATAGATTCCGATCCTGCCAATCCTATTTACGGCTTCAGCAGAATGTACCAAGTGAATCCTACAGCTCCTCCTGCAACGAATCTCCTGCTTGCACACCGCTTTGGATTAGGTAGCACGATTTCGCAACGGTTCAATACAGGTGGATCGGTTGCCGTTGGAGCCCGATACGAAACCTCATACACCTCGTTAGATGGAGGGGGGACCTACACGTGGCAACAGAGTCCATCGGTTACGCTCAGTTTCCAGCAACCGGTATGGATGGGAAGTCGCTTTATCGACTCCTCATACGGAAAACAAACACTGGAGAAGCAGTTGCTGGAACAGGAACGTGCAATGGCGGCAGTTGAACAGACTCGGAGCTCTGTGGAACAACAGGGGCTCCTGCTCTATCATACGCTCCAGTCTCTGCTGGAGAGTAGGTGGTTGCTCGGCGAGCAGATTCGATTGCAACAACGCCTTCTTTCCGATGCCCAACTGGATTATCAAGCGGGCAATTTGAGCAGGAACGAGCTAGAACAGCGGGAACTGGCTCTGGATAACCTCGTTGCACAGCGAGAGGTTCTGCAGTTGGAGATCGGAGAAATCGAAGCCTCGATCGAGGCATTGATAGGAACTGCCTCGAGGGGGGTCCCACCGATGAACACATCGGATTATACCGATATGATAGAGCGATTGCTATCGTATACCAAGGGAAACTTTCCACGCGAGGAGTCCTCTGTGCGGCGTGCACTGCAACACGATGCCGACTATGCCGATGCTCAACGAGCATTGCAGACAGCACGTATAGATCGCGAGCTGGGCAATCCGGGGGACGCTCCGCGACTTTCGGTTGCTCTGCAGATCGGATCTCACTATACACCTGCAGCTACCACGTTCGGTTCTTCAGTCTCCGAACTGTTCTCGGACGGGAGTCCAGAGGTCAGTGTCTCGGTTTCGTTCACGGCATCTGATCTCTCTCGATCACTCCGCAAAAGTACCGATGCCATGGCCGAAGAGGGTATCGTGCAGGCGACTTTAGCTCAGGCAGAGGCTGAAAAAGCGGTCATCGATCGATTCTCTCACTATCAACGGCGGGTGGACAACGAAATCGGAGCACTCGATCTGAGATTGACTGAGTACAAAATCTCCTTGCGAGATCTGGATATCGTACAGATCCGTAATGCAGCCGGACTTGCCGATTCCACAGCGGTGCAGCTGGGCGAGCTCGGACTATATGAGGCTGCGTTCGCAGTCCTCCAGCAACTGCGAACGTTGTATGCTCTAGACGATGAGATCACCCGGTTTCTTGGGCTGAATCGCTGGTGACCTTCGGTTTGGCCGCATATGTCGTATGAAGCAGATGATGCGATGTCTCGCCAAGCGGTTTTCCGAGGAACTCTTGATAGAGAGTCTGTATGGCGGGGTTTTCATGCGACTGTCTGAACTGTTTCCCTTCATCCTCCCGGTAGATGGCTTCTATGCGTGCCTTTCGTACTGCATCGGTGGTGAATCTCGGTTGCCCACCTCCTCCTATGCATCCACCTGGGCAGGTCATGATCTCGACAAACTGAAACTCATCAGGATGTTCTCTGATATACTCTATGAGCGTCGCCGCATTTCCCAGACCATGGGCTACAGCCACTTTTACACTCTTCCCTTCGAGGAATGACCATGCATCCACCGTGCCGGTGAGGGTGACCGAAGCCGTCTTTATACCTTCCAAGCCGGCGAGAGGAGCTATATGAAGGTTTTCAGTTTCAAGCGATCGTCCGGTTGTCACTGCATGTACTGTCCTGATCGCAGCCTCCATGACTCCGCCGGTATTGGCGAATATGTCTGCAGCTCCGGTGGATATGCTGAGTGGCGCATCCATCTCTCCCTCATCAAGTGAATCGAAGTCCACACCGCTGAGCTTGATCAGATCCCCCAGCTCACGAGTAGTCAGAACGTAATCGACATCCTGATAGCCACTGGATCGCATCTCGGGTCGTGCTGCTTCGAACTTCTTCGCCGTACAGGGCATTACTGAGACGACCACCATATCCTTCGGATCCACTTGTGCCTTCTGTGCATAGTAGGTCTTGGCTAATGCACCGAACATCTGTTGTGGGGATTTACAGGTGGAAATGTTGTTCAGTGTCTCAGGAAAGTAGTGTTCGGCATAGTTGATCCAGCCTGGGGAGCAGCTGGTGTACTGTGGTAGGCGCCCCTCCTTTCCGAGGACGAATTTGTTTCGCAGTCTCGTGAGTAACTCCGTGCCCTCTTCCATTATGGTCAGGTCGGCAGTGAAGTCGGTGTCGAATACTGCATTGAAACCCAGTGCTCTAAGTGCTGAGACCATTTTCCCAGTCACCAGGGTGCCAGGGGGGAGGCCGAAGCACTCGCCAAGGGCTGCTCGGATTGCAGGAGCCGTCTGCACCACCACATACTTCTTCGGATTGTCGAGTGCGGAAAGCACCGGTTCTACATGGCTGGTTTCGATGATCGCTCCCACAGGACAGACTGCAGCACACTGTCCGCATTGCACGCAGGCAACACTCTCAAGCGGATCGGTGAACGCAGGTCCGATGGTGGTTCGATAGCCACGATACTGTGCAGAGAGGACACCGACTCGTTGGATTTCGGAACAGACCTGCACACACCTTCTGCACTTGATGCATTTCGCATTGTCACGTATTAGTGCAGCACTCGAATCATCGAGTGTTCCTCCCGGTTTCTCTCCCTGGTATTGGTTGGTACGAATACCGAGCTCCTCTGCAAGTTGTCGCAATTCACAATCGTTGCTTCTGGCGCAGAGTTGGCAATCTCCCTCATGTTCACTCAACATGAGCGATACGACAGTTCTCCGCGCATCTCGAACCCGTTTACTGTTTGTCTTGATCACCATCCCCTCACGAACAGGGGTGGAGCACGATGCGACTAATGTGGGAGCTCCTTCCACTTCGACGAGACAGACCCGACAAGCTCCCATGGGTTTCAGACCTTCAAGATAGCAAAGGGTGGGGATTTTCACTCCTGCATGTGTTGCAGCCTCATAAATAGTGCTGGTCTGTGCAACCTCGAACTCCTTCCCGTTTATGGATACCTTACACATGGGATGCCTCCTTCTTCACACGAGTTTGAGTGGCTGCGGGTACTTCGTTGATATGCTTCCCGTAGTCACAACGGAGACATCTATGCGCCTGTGCCATTGCCACAGTCTCGGCCCAGGGGAGCTCAACCTCCTCGAAATTGTTCCTTCTCCTCTCGACAGGAATCTGTCGTACTGGAGCTCGTTTCTCATCGGATATCTCCGCATCGGGATCGAATGCTGTCTCGGTGACCTTTTCGTATCTCCAGAATGCATGGTTTTCGCCGGTGAGCATGGAGTCGATTCCCACTGCAGCCCGCTCTCCGGCTGCTATAGCCTCGACGACGCTGGAGGGCCCATCGGTACAGTCGCCTCCAGCGAACACCTTCGGAATGCTGGTGGCTCCACTCACCGGATCTGCTGAGATGAACCGTTTATCATTCAACATGAGTTGGATATCGCCAGTGAGGTTCTGGATCTCGAGCCGTTGACCAATAGCCATGATCACTTGATCAGCTTGTATCGTCACTGGATCTTGGCTCTGTGCCATAGGCCGTCTCCTTCCCGATGCATCGAAGGAGCCCAGCCCCATACGGAGGCAGGAGACAGCTTTCACCGAACCCTTTGCGTCCTTCACAATCTCGATCGGTTGGGTAAGGCAATTGATCGCAACACCCTCCTGTATGGCCTCGGCGACCTCTTCTTCATATGCAGGCATCTCTTCCTGACTTCTCCGGTATACAATGGTGACCGACTCAGCTCCGAGTCTCAGTGCGGTTCGTGCTGCATCGATCGCTGCATTTCCGCCACCGATAACCACTACGCTGTTTCCTACATCGACCGAACCGCGAATATTATAGCGTTGCAGGAAAGGAACTGCTTGGACGACACCATCTGCGTCCTCTCCCGGCAGTCCCATGCTCAACGAATCTGGAGCACCCACGGCGAGGAAAACAGCATCGGAACCATCTTCGAGCAAGCTCTGTAGCGTGAAGTCGGTCCCCATGCTCTGTTCGGTGACGATATCCACACCCATCCTTTCGATCATGCGGATCTCCCGTGCCATGGTCTCACGCGGTAGTCGATAGGCTGGGATAGTCTGCACGAGCATACCTCCAGGCCTCATGGACGATTCATATATTGTGGGTTTATACCCGAGCCGTGCCAAAAAGTAGGCACAGGAGAGGCCAGCAGGACCTGCTCCCACGATAACGATACGTTTGTTCGCATTGGTGTCGTTGTGGCGAACTTCGGGTATCTGGATGGTGACCTCTTGATCCACGAGGTATCGTTTAATACTTCGGATACTCACTGCATCGTCCAGAGATGCACGTCTGCACTTCTCTTCGCAGGTATGGAAGCAGACTCGAGAGCAGATCGCAGCAAGCGGATTCCGTTCACGATGGAGCAACAGCGCCTCGACATATCGGCCCTCTCCGACGAGCGAGACGAATCCTGGGATATCGACATGGGCAGGACAGGCACTCTGACAGGGTGCACGAACCAACCCGGGACAGACTCCGGCTTCGCAATGCTTATCTCTGATATGAGCCTCGTACTCATGACGGAAATGCCGAATCGTGGAGAGCACCGGGTTCGGAGCCGTCTGGCCTAGTCCGCACAGGGCTGTCTCCTTGATCCACGTTCCCAGTTCGACGAGTGTATCAATATCGCTCTCCACGCCATCGCCTGCGCAGATCCGTTCCAGGATCTCCAACATCCTCTTGGTCCCTACGCGGCACGGTACACATTTACCGCATGACTCCTCCTGCACGAACTCGATAAAATACCGGGCAACGTCCACCATGCATGCTTGATCGTCGAGCACGATAAGGCCACCTGAGCCCATGATCGCCCCGAGTGACTTGAGTGATTCGTAGTCGAGAGGAACTGAGAGGTGCTCTTTTGGTATGCACCCCCCTGAGGGGCCTCCAATCTGTGCAGCCTTGAACGTTCTCCCCTGTTTGATTCCTCCACCGATCGAGAATACCAGATCTCCAAGTGGAGTGCCTATGGGGATCTCTACGAGACCTGTTGTGCGAGCGGCTCCTGCAAGAGCAAAGACTTTGGTCCCCTTGCTCTCGTCGGTACCAGATGTATTGTACCACTGGGCACCTTGATCGATGATTGCCGCGACATTCGCGTAGGTCTCCACATTGTTCAGCAGGGTGGGGCAATCCCATAACCCCTTCTGTGCCGGGAACGGTGGGCGGGGACGTGGCTCTCCCCGTTTCCCCTCTATCGAGTTGATCAGTGCGGTCTCCTCTCCACAGACGAATGCTCCCGATCCCATGCGAATGTCCAGGTCGAAACAGAACGATGTACCCAGTATCCGTTTTCCGAGCAGTCCAGCTTCACGCGCCTGGTCTATGGCTCTCGAAAGGCGGGCGACTGCCAATGGGTATTCTGCACGAACATAGACATATCCTTGCTGGGCTCCTACCGCACAGGCGGCAATGGCCATACCCTCTATGATGCTGTGAGGGTCTCCTTCCAGGACCGATCGATCCATGAAAGCTCCGGGGTCTCCTTCATCGGCGTTGCAGAGCACATACTTGACTTCGCCCTGAGCATCTGCTGTGAACTGCCATTTCAGATAGGTTGGAAATCCAGCTCCACCGCGACCTTTGAGTCCGGATTCCCGAATGGAGGCTACGATCTCAGAAGAAGAGAGCTCACCAAGTGCCTTTGCCAAGCCACGATACCCCCGGTGAGCTATGTATGATGTTAATTCCAGCGGGTCGATTCGACCGCAGTTGCGCAACACGATCTTTCTCTGAGGAGAGAGAAAGGCGGAATCCTTCTCGTGATGGGCCGGGGTCTCCGGGTGATCGTTTCGCATGAGCAGCCTATCGACCGGTGTTCCCTTCACCACATGGTTCTCGACAATCTCCGCTATATCGGTAGCGGAGATGTTCTGATAGAGCATGTCATCTGGCAGTATGCGCAAGACTGGTCCTTTGGAGCAGGGCCCCATGCAACCGGTCCCTATCACTTCGGCATCGACACCACTAGAGGCGACCGCCTGCTTACATGCCTCGAGTATCTCCAACGATCCGCTGGCGATGCATCCACCACCAGTACAGACCAGAATAGCCTTCCTGTCGACCTGTTTGTCTACCTGTTGTAACCGTGCATCCGAATCTCGGAGAAATTCTCGAATGGATTTATACCGCTTCACTGTCTCCCTCCTTTTCGTCTGCCTGGTAGGGTTCCAGTAACTCCTTGATTCGACTCGGCTTCACTTGTTGGTGCACATTGTCGTCTATCATGACAACCGGTGCCAGACCACAGGCTCCGAAACAACGTCCGATCTCTAGGGAGAATTGCCGATCGTCGGTCGTCTGTCCCACCTCTATACCGAGTTCCTTCACCAGTGCATCAAGTACATCTTTTCCGCCTCTCACGTAGCAAGCGGTCCCGAGACATACGCGAACGGTATGCTTACCGCGAGGAATCGTAGTGAAGAACGAGTAGAAGGTCACCACTCCAGCGACTTCACTGTATGGTATGGAGAGCGCCTCGCTGATATGCATAAGCATCTCTTTCGGGAGGTAGCCAAGAAGATTCTGCGCTGATTGTAGAACTGGAATGAGTGCTCCTTTGGCATCTCGGTACCGAGCGATGATGTCGTCGATTATCGGAAGGACATCTTTCATCTGTACTTCGTGCTCACCAGGTGCACTTGTGCCTGGCTCCGTAGTGATTGTACGTGCCATATTCACTCCTTTTTTTCGTTACTTTCTCCAGCAGGTCTCCATTAATAATGTTCTTTCAGTAACATGTTATCATTGGAAATGCCAGAAATCAAATAATATATGTGATATATCAGAGAGTTTTAGTGGAATATCGATTAAATCTACGATGAGATATCAAAAAGTCGCTGTTTTCGAAATTGTACGCGCATGCCATGGGCTTTCTGATATCAGTACGCTATACTGGTATTCGGATCACTGTGAGAAAAGGAGCCCGCTATGGCCACATTTGCATCTGCATGGGTCGAAAGTCCCGGAAAAATCAGCTACTTGGAACAGGATGTGCCGATCCCCTCGGCAACTGAGGTGCTGGTACGCGTAAAGGCGTGTGGAATCTGTGGTACCGACATCCACTTCTATCACGACCTTCCCGAGAAGAGACTCACTCCACTGGGGCACGAGGTAGCAGGCGTGGTCGAGGCTGTGGGTACCGGCGTTGAGCATATATCGGTTGGGGCATCAGTCGTGGTACAGAACCACATTCCCTGCAACCGATGTGAAGCCTGTCTGAACCAACGGCAGGATGCCTGTACCGATATGCAGACCTACATGGAGGGACAGGCAGGAATGGGAACGTATCTGGTTGTCCCGCAATCTATGGTCGTTCCGTTCGAAGGACTCGATTTCGCTGAGGCCACTCTTGCCGAACCGGTTACCGTGGCCTTAGACCTGTGCCGAGAGGCTGCTGTACGTATGCTCGACACGGTGCTCATCATGGGGCCAGGTGCAATCGGGCTCAGCTGTGTGCCCATTGTGAGAAAGCAGGGAGCAGGCACTATCGTGGTGGCTGGGCATCATCTTGGGACAGTCCGCGGGCAATACCGGAGTAAGGTCGCCCTTGCTCTCGGTGCCGATCTTGTCGTCGATACGGCACACCCAGGATGGAAGGACCTACTGCACAAACGATTTCCTTCGTTGTTCGATCGAGTCATTGTGACCTCGCCACCGAAAACATTGGTCGATGGCGTTGACCTTGCCGGGTTCCGCGGCTACATAGTCTACGATGGGATCAGTTATTCAGATGATACGATCTCATTCGGAGCAAATGATTTCCACTTCAAGAAGAAGCGATTGATTGCATCGCATGCTATCCCGAACTGGGGCTTCCCTCAGGCATTCACTCTCCTGCGTGAGCGAATCATCCCAGCCGACTCACTGCTCACGCATCGGTATGGATTCCAGGATATCCCCCGTGCTTTCAAGGAGTACCAAGCAACCGATCAGGAGATCATAAAGTCGGTGGTTGAGTTGTGATCAGCTGGCATACCATTCATTAACTTTTGACTTTACCCCATAGGTATCTGTATAATTGGGGTAGCGGTAGTGTATGGGGGCCGTGGACTTCACTGTTCGGAACACGGGTTCCGATATGGAGTCCAGGTCGCACGTCACCGCAGGAGGTATGTATGATGGAGCGAGCAATTATTGCCACCGATCTTTCAGAGGCTTCCGATATCATGGTGAGACATCTAGGCTTTCTCAAGGACTTCGGAGTGAAGAGCTTGCTGTTGCTGCAATGCCCAGACTACCAGGAGGTTGCTTCGGAGGTCTTCCCGTATGTGGCTACCATCCAGACCGAAGCGATCGAGAGGCAGAAGGAGGTGCTCGAAGGACACGGGTTCGTCGTGGAGTCGAGAATCTCTCCGGGGTCGGCAAAACGGGAGATCAACCGAATAGCTGAGGAGGAGGGGTATCCTCTGATTGTGGTCGGCTCTCAAGGCCGATCCCTTGTTGGTGGGGCATTTCTCGGCGGAGTCGCCCATGAGGTCATGCTTGGAACTAAAAAACCGCTATTGATCATCCGACTCACGGTGAATGAACACAAGCATCTTTCGGTAACGGGAATCTCCGAACGTGGCGTTACCAACCATGTACTCTATGCCACAGACTTCTCTCCTGGTGCAGACGAGGCGTTCGTACATCTGGAGCGCCTTGTCGATACGCAAACGGTCGATCGTGTGACATTGCTACACGTCCAGGATAGGAGCCACATTGAACCCCACCTTGTAGAGCGACTCGATGAATTCAACGATGTCGATGAGAAGCGACTGGAGGAGATGAAGGGGAGACTTTCGACCCCAAACGGCGTGCAGGTGACCACAAAATTAGTCTATGGGAATCCTCACACTGAGATTCTGCGTGAACTGGAGGAGGGGGATGCCACCATGATCATGATGGGCACACAGGGAAGAGGCTTTCTCCGTGAGTTGTTCGTGGGAAGTGTGAGTCAGTACATAGCACGCAGGTCGGAGGTGCCGGTGCTCCTCATTCCGCTGCATAAGGAAGTATAGGACTGACCGATGCGTAGAACGGTGATTTGACAGTATCTCTGATATATGGGATGCTTGAATGAGCATAAGAAGAGGTGATGCATGTATATAGCGATTATCAACATCCACGGTTTAGTGCGTGGCGACAACATTGAAATGGGGCGTGATGCCGATACCGGAGGGCAGACGAGGTATGTGATCGATCTCGTGAAGGAGCTCTCCACTCGAGAGGATGTTGAGGTGGATCTGTTCACCAGGAGAATAGGTGATAAACGACTCAGCGGCGACTACAGCAGACAGCTGGAGGATATGGGACAGCACGCTCGTATTGTCCGTCTCCCGTGCGGAGGCAACAAGTACATTCGCAAGGAGAAGCTCTGGCCACATCTGGATGAATATGTTGACAATCTGATCGAGTTCTTCCGATCCGAACAACGCGTTCCCGATGTCATTCACGGACACTATTCCGATGGTGGATACATTGCCACTGAGATTGCCAGCTACTTCCATACACCTCTGGTGTTCACAGGACACTCGTTGGGTAGAAACAAGTACGACTATCTTACCAGCATAGGCTATTCGGAAGAGCGGATTCAGGACTACTACACCATGTCTACGCGAATTGCTCAGGAAGAGCGGACCATCCGGAAAGCCGATATGGTGATAACCAGCACGAACTACGAACGCGAAGAGCTGTATAGTTCGTACGAGAACCGTGATTTGAGCAAATTCACCGTTATTCCGCCTGGCCTCGATCTGGATAAGTTCTTTCCCTACTACCATTACGAGATACAGGATCCATCGGTGACCGAGGAACAGAAGCTCGCTCAGTTCAATATGCTACGTGAGCTGCAGCGATTCTTCACCAATCCGGACAAGCCACTCATTATGGCACTCTGTAGACCGGAAGCACGGAAGAATATCGATGTATTGATCGAAATCTATGGTAAGAACAAGGATCTGCAGGCACTGGCGAACCTCGCTATCTTCGCTGGAATCAGAGATGATATCAACAGCATGGAGGAGGGAGAAAAAGAGGTTCTCACTGACATGTTGCTACTCATGGATCGATACGATCTCTATGGAAAAATGGCGATACCAAAACATCATAATCCAGAGCGAGACGTTCCTGAACTGTATCGTATCGCAGCCATGAAACGAGGGGTGTTCGTGAGTGCTGCTGCACTGGAAAATTTTGGACTTACATTCATTGAAGCCTCTGCTGTCGGCCTTCCATTCATCGGAACCGACCGTGGTGGTGTGCAGGACATACGGAAAAATTGTGACAGTGGCGTTCTGGTCGACATCACCGATAGCGATGCAATCAGGGAGAGCATCCACAAGATCCTGACAGATGGTGATCTGTGGGATACGCTTTCCAGACATGGCGTTGAACGGATTCGGGAGGTCTACAACTGGAGAGCCCACTGCGATACCTACCTCGATGAGTTGAAAAGAGTCCTTCAGGAACATGGAGAGAAGAAGACCCCGGATGCTCGATACGAGCGTAGTATGGCAAAGCGAATGAGTTCACTAAGATACTTGGTGGTTAGCGATATCGATAATACGCTGACCGGAGACGATCGTGCGATTGAGGATTTGCGAAAGTTGTTCGAGGAACATGGGGAGCAGGTCGGTTTCGGTGTAGCGACTGGGAGGAGCGTGAATTCGGCGAAGGAGATTCTAGAACAGTATGGTCTTCCGCAACCCGATGTACTTATCACTTCTGTCGGATCGGAGGTCTATTACGGTGAGCAACTCATAGCAGACAAGGGGTGGGCTCACTATATTCGACGTCGCTGGCACCCTAATCGAATCCGTGAGGCACTCGATGCGTTCTCCGAGCTTGAGTTACAACCGGACGAAGATACACAACGAACCTATAAAGTGAGCTACAATGTAGTGGACGATTCAGATGTCGAATCGCTCATGGAACGGATTCGAGAGGCGCTGAATCAGACGAAATCATCGTGGCACCTGGTCCTTTCTCATGATCGTTATCTCGATATTCTTCCCTACCGGGCCTCCAAGGGTACTGCAGTGAAGTATATCGCATGGAAGTGGCACATCGATCTTGACTCGGTCGTCACGGCAGGAGATTCGGGCAATGATTCCGATATGCTGATAAAACCGATCAAAGGGATTGTCGTTGCGAATCATGAATCGTCGTTGCATGTGCTGAAGAAGCAGAAGAACATCTATTTTGCAAAGGAGTCCTATGCAACTGGGGTGATTGAAGGCCTCAAACACTTCAAGGTGTTCCCTTCCTGAACGACAGAGCTATGAGGCGGGGGGTGTGGTCCATCAGGTACATGGGTATGTTGATCAGATCATCGTCCCGCTTCAGGTTCAGAAGCGATATGCGTAGTGCCATCTTCGGCTCATGCAACTGCCGGTAGAGAGCCAGTGAGTGCGACTTCACATTCCTCGCTGTCTTCACCTCTACCGGATAGATCTCTCCGTTCAGCTCCATAATGAAGTCCACCTCTGCCTCATGACCCGACTTCCAGTATCCGAGCGGTTGATCACTTGCCTTGGTGAGTGTCTGCAACGCATAACTTTCGGACAACACACCACGGAATCTACTCAGCGAAGGGAGTTCGCGATTCACCGTCTGAGCTGGCAAGCCAGCAAGCCGTCTGAACAGACCAGTGTCTGTGACATAGTACTTGTACTGACTCTGGTAGGCAAAAGCCTCCAGTGGCTGCTGAGGTCGATCGATTCTCCTCACTCGGGTCACCACCTTCCGTTCAACAAGATAGAGGATCAACGGTTCCAACGCCGGTGCATTCGCCTCATCCTTTCCTCGGAAGTTGTGGTAGCGAGTATTCTCCCGAGCCATTTGAGGAACCAGAAGATTCCATAGCGAACGACAGGTTTGGACTTTCAGACCTAGCTCAGAGGCACTCTGCTCGACGAGTTGCGCAATATGGCGATCAATCACAGCATCGGTCTTAGAGAAGTCGTGTGTCCGTATCCACGTGTCGACGACCTCTTCGCTTTCACCTGTGGCCATGTGAATACGGACCAGGTTTCCCAACCTCAGAGCATCTGAACGGGGGATGGGAGCGATCTCACCGATATTCTCTAGGAGGGTGACAAGTGACTCGTTTCCAGTCTTCCTCAGGAATGTGGTGAAATCGACTCGAGTCACCTGCGCTTCCTCTTCCCCGCTCCGTAGAGCATGCTCCGCAATACATAATGGAGAATCCCACCATGACGGAAATAGGTTATCTCTATCGGAGAGTCCAGCCGGCAAACTACCGGTATGTCGATGGTAGATCCATCTACCCGCTCGGCTTTGAGCACGAGTGCCATGCGTGGAGTCAACTCCTTGGGTAGATCGAGGCTGTACCGTTCTGTTCCATCGAGTCGATGGGATTGGATTGAGCCACCTCCAGCAAAGACCAGAGGGAGCACACCCATTCCTACGAGGTTGCTCCTATGAATGCGTTCATACGATTCGGCTATCACCGCCCGAATCCCGAGAAGACTCGTACCCTTTGCAGCCCAGTCTCGTGATGAGCCTGTTCCGTACTCCTTTCCTGCTATGACCACTAAGTCAACACCCTCATCTCGATATGCCATTGCTGCATCGTAGATGTGCATTAGCTTTCCCTCTGGCAATTTTTTCGTGAACCCTCCCTCCTTCGGTTCAGAGAGTTTCTGCCGTATTCGGGTATTGGCGAAGGTTCCACGCATCATGACTTCATGGTTGCCTCTTCTACTTCCGTAGGAGTTGAAGTCCTGGGCATGCACACCTTTGTCAGCGAGATAACGACCAGCAGGGTAGGTAGGATCGATCGATCCTGCAGGGCTAATATGATCTGTGGTGACCGAGTCACCCATCACCAACAACGGTCTGGCATTCACGATATCGCCGACTATCGGTGGTTCGACCGGGAAGTGCTCGAAGAAAGGCGCCCGAGCGATGTAGGTGGATTTTGGATCCCACTCGAACGTATCGTTTTGGGGAGCAGTGAGTTCGGCCCATCGTCTATCGCCTGTGAACACATCGCGATATTTTTCCCGGTAGGAATCGGTGGTCACATGTGCCTCCACGAGCGCTGCGATCTCCTCTGGATCGGGCCATATGTCCTGCAGGTAGATCGGATTGCCAGTGGAGTCGAGGCCAAGGGGATCGTGTAAGATATCGATATCGATCCTGCCTGCCAGTGCATAGGCGACTACCAGTGGAGGGCTCATGAGAAACGATGCCTTAATATTCTTGTGTATACGTCCCTCGAAGTTTCGGTTCCCGGATAGTACTGAGGCCAGCAGGAGATCGTGCTCGCTCTGAGCCTCCTCGATCGCCGGGTGCAACGGACCCGAATTGCCGATACAGGTGGTACATCCAAAGGCTGCTATCGTGAAGCCGAGCGTCTCCAGATCGTTGAGGAGCCTAGACTGCTCAAGATAGTCAGTCACCACTTGGGACCCAGGCGCGAGTGACGTTTTCACCCATGGAGCCACATGCAGACCGTGGCTCACTGCCTTCTGAGCAAGGAGACCGGCACCTATCATGACAGATGGGTTGCTGGTGTTCGTGCAGCTGGTGATTGCAGCTATGGCAATCGCCCCTTCGGTCAAGTCGATCGGTATGCCGTCCAAGTCGATGGATACGGTCCGTTTCGACTCGAGTTTCATCGTGTCGAGCAAGACCTGGGGAGCATTGGAGAGTTCAATGAGATCCTGCGGTCGTGCAGGACCAGAAATACTCGGCTCCACGGTAGCCAGATCGAGTTCAAGCACGTCATCGTACACCGGCTCGCGTGATTGGTCGTAGAAGAGTGAATTTGCCATGCAGTAGCTCTCTGTTCGAGACGCCTCTTTACTTCTCCCGGTTTGAGAGAGGTATGAGACCGTTCGCTCATCGACTGGGAAGAACCCCATAGTGGCACCATATTCGGGACTCATATTTGCTATGGTGGCTCTATCAGGTAGGTCGAGAGAAGAGAGTCCTGGCCCGAAGTACTCGACGAAAGATCCCACCACTCCCAGTTTTCTCAATCGCTGTGTGAGTGTGAGCACCAGGTCTGTCGCAGTACAGCTCGGATCCATCTCGCCAGAGAGTCGCACGCCGACCACGCGGGGCACCGGCATGAAATAGGGTTGTCCGAGCATGACCGCCTCAGCCTCAATACCTCCCACTCCCCAACCCATGACTCCCAGTCCATTGATCATGGTGGTGTGGCTGTCGGTACCGACAAGTGAGTCGGGATAGAGAAAGCCGCTATCTGCCTGTACACATCTCGCCAGATACTCGAGATTCACCTGATGACAGATACCAGAGTTCGGGGGGACGATCCTGAGATTGTCAAAACTCTTCTGTGCCCATTTGAGCAGACTGTATCGTTCATGGTTCCTCTCGTATTCCAAGGCCACATTGATGTCTCGCGAGTCGGACTTGCCAAAGCTGTCTATTTGGACCGAGTGGTCGACAATGAGATCGACTGGGACTTGTGGGTTTATGATACGAGGGTCACCTCCAGTCTCTTTCACTGCATCGCGTAGAGCGGCAAGATCAACCACCGCAGGGACTCCGGTAAAATCCTGCATAAGCACTCTTGCAGGGAAGAACGGCACTTCAGAGGGTTTCTCTGTCGCTCCGGTTCGATCGACTATGGCTTCCAGAGCTGTATCGGATATGAGATCCCGGTCTCTATGCCTCAGCAGGTTCTCAAGGAGAATGCGCAATGAGTAGGGAAGATCGTGAATTCTCTCACCGGCGAAACGGGAAAGATCGCAATATCGGAAGGAGGCGCCTTCCATCACCATGGTTCGTATATACGAGTTTGCCATACACCCTCCTGATTTCCCAACGTAGCGAGCTGAGTGGCGGAAACGCAACGCGAGCACCTTACCCTCGACATGAGTGATGAGGCAGCGCCTTCGAAATCCAAGCCTCGCCCTAGGTGGTGAAACCTTGTATTCATACCTCTAGCATACTATCGGGGTGCGTTGCGTGCAAGCTCAATAATCGGGCTCGATTTGGTGTTCAGTCGGGTCGAAAGAGGCAAACAGCGTGGCAAAATCTAATCCGATGGAGAACCGGAATGCTCTATCGGGGACTCTAAGTGAGACTGCTCCAGATGTTCTGAGGGTGAACGATCCCCCTATGACTATGTTCGCATCAAGTTGAGCACCGAGATAGAGTTGTTCCTCCCAACCAAATGAGTCATCGTACAGCCTATGCACAAGTGTCTGTCCAAAGAGTGTGAGACCCATGGCAGTGATTCCTCCATAGGGAATCGGCTGATCGATTATGCCAAACGGGATACGCCATCGTGCGCTCACGAGTGCTGAGGCTTTCCCGAGCTTTGCCGCTTGCGTGAACCCAAGCGGGTTCAATCCACTGACTATACCACCGTTAAGACTTGCTCCTGCATCTATGTCTAAACGGAGAACCTGGTGTGAACCGAGAATCGTCTCTTGTCCACGAACTGACCACTGAACGATTGGATTCATCTCTTCAGCTTGTACATCGTAGGAGAACGAGAGTCCTCCTGCTGTACCTATGAACCGATTCCCGAAAAAATCCTTTGGTCGGGAGTGTTTTCGCCTCTCCCAAGAGATGCTTGCTCCGCCTCCTATGCTCCTCGCATTGGTCAACCGAGTGTTCCAGAACGAATGGACCGACTCGATTGCAATCGGGTCAATCTTGGTTACGAGGGGAACTCTGAGGGCAAGGCTCACCTGCGAGTTGTATTGCTGGTTCAGTTCGCCTTGGAGAGATACAAGATAGGGGCCGGGATTGTACTGATAGGTGAAGTCGCCTGTGAGCAGCTTCGATTGAAATGCCCACGCTAGGCTCGATTGGAGTGTATGGAGACCGAGCGGGCTTCTACTGATCACCGTAGCTCCAGCATTGAGTTCCGAAACATTCAGCGCGAAGGGGAGCCAGAGGTTGAAACGGGGTGTATCGCGGTAGGGAACCGAGTGCAAATCGGTTGAGATCGGTCTCTCCAACGTATCGTGAGTCGGTACGGAACCAGCATCGATACGCTCTTTGGTGAGCGAGTGCAGAGGAACACTTTTCAGTGTGAACCCGTCGGCTGTATAGGTTTCAATGAGAACCCGGTCGGAAAGTGGGATAGCACCGGTGATTCCGATAGCTCCGGTGAGAACTCTATACCGTTCTCCCTCATGAAGAGCCACCTCGTAGAGCTCCATGGTGCCGGCTCGGTCACTGGCGTACCACACGTGGTGATTGTCGATGAATCGTGGATTGCGAATCTCCACCGATTCATGCTCCCAGAGCCGTGTGCATGCTCCGTGAAGATCGCTGACTACCAGTGTAGAGCGTCCATGTACGTTCTCTATGAATACGATGCTCTCGCCATCTGGAGCGAACTGTGGTTCGAACACATTGCCATGCTCATGATCGTAGAGGGTGGAGATTTCCCCCGTCGTCGTGTCCACCGATACAAGGCGCCACCGATCCTCATACGATTCAATGGCTACCAGCTGGGAGCCATCGGGGCTCACTGCTGGGTGTGTCAATCGCTGTTTCTCTGTCAGGCGTACGAGCTGCTCTGTCTCCATCTCATAGCGGTAGAAATCTGAATAGCTGACAGGAGCCATAGGAATACTCGCCTGGTCATATTGGTCGCCCCATGCACTGGTGATGTACAGGACGGAGCCGTCTGCGGTTACGGTGCTGTTCTGTGGTCCCGCAAGCGAAAACGAGACAAGCTCCTGGTCGTTCCCGTCCATAGTATACAAGCGCATATGGCTGCCGCTCTCAGGCGTGAAGGCATATCCCATGAGCCCTGCCTCGGTATGGTACGGAAGATAGTAGTTTCCTGTGCCTGGTCGAGAGAATCGCGGATAATCGGTTGTGGGTATGGTGCGTTCTGCCCGTTTCACCTCCAGAGCATCGGCAAACACCTCCTTCGGCGTCTTGTCGAGTACCGAGCGGAAGGCAGGGCGCATGCCGAAGAATGGCCACCATGCGTATGAGCTATTGATCTGTGTGAATGCATCTTCTCCGTAAGTCCGCATGAGGTGGTCCACCATAAGGTACCCGGTGGTGTAGATTCGTCCCGATGGGGGATTCAGCGAGTTGTAACTTCCTTTGGCCAAAGACCACATTCTTCCCTCGAGAAGCGGAGCCTCATAGGTGAGACCGAAGAGGGGACTCTCTCCCCGTCCTCCGGAGGCCAGTTTAGTCTCGGTATAGGTGGTTATTCCTTCGATCCACCATCCAGGCATGACCACGGTGTTCATAGCAGGGACATCGGGACCGAAGATCGGAGTGAGGTATGTCGCTGGTCCCACCGGCGAGGTGAGGTGGAAATAATGGGTGAGTTCATGGATGAAGAGGCTCTGTATCCAACTTTCGACACGAGAACCGAGAAATCTGTTCGCACTCGAGGTGGTGAACAACACAATACGTGCAGGGAAGGGGGAATAATAGCCGTTCGAAAGGATAGGTCTACTGCTCAGGACCACCGGTATGGGGCGGGATGGTCGATGATCGAGCAGTTCAGCTAGTGTCTCATACACCTCATCGGCGATCTCAAGGATCTCCTGTACTGCCCATGCATCCTGTGGCTCATAGATGAACGTGAATCGTTCGGTCTCTGTAGCGACTCGGCCGTCAAACGATTGTCCGAATACCAGTGCAGTAGTCCCACAGAGCAAAAGAAGTGTGACAGTCAGTGACAACAGTATTGTTCGTCTCATGGTGTGTATACGATAAAGATATTTTTCCTCGATAGCAAGGGAATTTGATATCCCGGGTTCATGGAGCGCTAGATGTGAGAGAAATGTGAGAAATGTGTTTGAAATGCATGAAAGTCGTTCAATTATTACTATTGTAGGAAGTTATGACTTTCCTACCTGCGCGGTGATCCATGCAAATTTCATTGACTTGCACCTGAGTGGGGGGTAGCATGGTGGTGTCAGATTATCGACAAATTCCAAAGGAGGAATGGCTATGAAAAAACTCGTTGTAGTCGTGTTGGTTCTCGTAATCGCAACCGGCGTGCTCTTCGCACAAGGTTCGAGAGAAACCAAGAATGATGTACTGAGAATCATCACTTGGTCTGGATATGCTCCACAGGAACTGCTAGACAAGTTCACCGAAGAGACCGGTTATAAAGTCGAGGTTACGCTGAGCAACAATGAAGAGATGATCAGCAAGCTGAGAGCAACCAGAGGCGGAGGGTTCGATCTCGCTCAACCTTCCCAGGACCGTATCTCGGCTGTGGTCGAGGAGTATGGCATCTATCAGCCGATCGATTTTTCCCGTATCGAGTCCGATCAGATCGATCCCTCTTTGCTTGAAGCGGTAAAGAAGAATACGCTGGTCGACGGCGAATCCTATGCTGTTCCTCACGTGTATGGAACGGAAGGGTTGGTGATCAACAAGGCGAAGGCTCCAGATATAAAGGATTTCAAAGATCTGTTGGATCCAAAATATGCAGGAAGGGTCTCCTATCGGTTGAAGCGACCTACGCTGATCGGTATGGGCTTCTCGCTTGGATACGATCCATTCGCTCTCTATGACGATCTTGAAGCGTACCAGTCATTCCTCGACGAGATGGAGAAGGTGCTCATAGCGGGCAAGCCATCTGTCAAGACATACTGGGACAATGGAGATCAGCTACTGCAGTTACTCCGTTCTGAAGAGGTCTGGGCCGCGAGTGCATGGGAACAGGCTGGATGGAAGCTCCACTCGGAGAATCCGAATATCGACTATCTCGCACCCACCAGCGGAGCATTGGCATGGGTCGATACCTTCGCCATACCTGCACGCTCTGAGAACCTCGATGCTGCATATGCATATATCAACTTCATGTTGAGACCCGAGAATGCCGCATTCTTCACAAACAGAGAGACATACGGAACGGCAAGTAAAGATGCTGTGAACTTTCTCGACCCTGAGATCAAGGATAATTTCAGTCGCGGACTTCCTCCGGAAGTGCTTGCGAACATAAACTGGTATCCGACAGTTCCAGCGGGAATAGAAGAGATGGAGGGGCGCACCCTTGATAAGGTAAAGGCTGCCCGATAATTCAGATTGAATAGATGTCCGGCCGGTGACTCTTCGACGTGTCACCGGCCATTGTCATAGAGGTGAACAACATATGCGCATAGCACTTTCAGTTCAGGGGCTCACCAAGCGGTTCGGAAGTTTTACCGCTGTGGACGAAGTTTCGTTCGATGTAGAGGATGGGAAGTTCTTCTCGATACTTGGCCCTTCAGGGTGTGGGAAGACTACCTTGCTCCGCATGATAGCGGGATTCTATCGGCCAGATGCAGGAACACTGCTATTCGATGGACAACAGATGGACAATGTTGCACCGAATAAGCGTCCGGTGAACATGGTGTTTCAGAACCTTGCACTCTTTCCCATGATGAACGTTCATGAGAATATCGCTTTCGGACTGAGAAGGCGTGGTGAGAAGGGTGCAACGGTCGATAGAAAAGTACAGGAAGTTCTTGAGCGGGTAGGGCTTCCCGGTTCGGGAAAGAAGCAGGTCAACCAGCTTTCAGGGGGACAGAAACAGAGAATCGCAATAGCTCGATGTCTGGTGCTGGATCCCACGGTACTGCTCCTTGATGAGCCACTGGGTGCGCTCGATGCAAAACTGAGAGAGCATATGAAAGTGGAGCTGAAGACGCTCCAGTCCCAAGTGGGAACGACATTCGTCTACATTACCCATGACCAATCGGAAGCTATGGTGATGAGCGATACCGTTGCTGTTATGAACAACGGGAAGTTCGAACAGATAGGAACGCCTCAGGAGCTCTACCACAACCCAAAATCATCATTTGTGGCACAGTTCGTGGGGAGTAATAACAAGATTCGAGTCACATTGCGTAGAGACGCTCACGGTGAAATGCTCGCACGTTATACCAATGGTCTTGATTTCAGACTTATCGGAGCCTTTGAGTCGCCAAAGAAAGATGACGAGTACGACCTGTTCGTTCGACCCGAATCCATGGTGATCAATCCACCCGAAGACCATGATAATTTCAATACGATGATGGTCACAGTAACATCGATACTTTTCGATGGAGGCAATAGCAGACTTCTCGTACAGCCGGACGATACGAATGATGAGATCGTGGTGGCGCTTCCACAGACTCGTCAGTTCGACCATATTCAAGCGAAGGATCGGATCCGAATAGGGTGGGACACCGCCAAAGCGATCTGTTACAAGCGGAGGGATTGGAAAATCTATGACGAAGAATAGAAAACACGTGAGCTGGGGCTTCCTCTTCTTTTTCCTACCGGTCATGCTCTGGCTTTTTTTGCTGATCGTCTTACCTCACCTCGAATTGTTGCGACTCTCTTTCACCAATACCCGGGGAGGTGGGCTGACACTGTCGAACTATATGGCGTTCTTTCGTGAGCCCATCTACTGGCTCACGTTCGTGCGAACCGCACTCTACTCAATCCTGGTGACTTTTCTCGTCATGGCGATCGCCCTTCCGGTAGCCTTCTATATCACCAAGATCGTGCGTGTCCGTTCTGCAGGATTCCTGATGGTCCTGATACTCGTTCCATTCTGGGTAAGTGAGCTGATTCGGGTGTATGGGTGGATCATTCTTCTGCGTGAGAGTGGGGTGCTGAATCAATTTCTCCAATCGATAGGGCTGTTCTCCGAACCGGTCGAGATGCTCTATAACGATATAACCATGGTCATGGGACTGGTCTACACCAGCATGTTGTTCATGGTCGTCCCGATCATCGGGGTGATGGAGGATCTCGATGATGCGCTGATCGAAGCTGCGTACGATCTCGGAGCCTCGAAGATCTCGATTTGGCGAACCATCATCGTTCCGCATTGCGCATCGGGCATGGTTTCGGGTGGAATCATCGTGTTCATGCTGGTCCTGGGCAGTTATCTGACACCTAACCTCATGGGAGGAAAGAACTCTCTCTGGTTCACCGAGCAGATCTACAACCAGATCATCCTCTATTTCAACTGGAATCAGGGTGCGGCATTCGGTTTTCTGCTTCTGCTGCTCTCATCGCTCATTATCTGGGTTGCATTGAAACTGACTAGGCAGAACTTGAAGGAGGTGGTGAAATGATTAGAACACTCCCTTCATCTGGCCGGTACCGGCGGGGATTCACCCTGTTCATACTACTCTATTTCGTTTTTCTCTTCGCACCATTAGTGGTCACCATGGTTCTCGCATTCAACGACTCCATGTATCCATCGCTACCATGGGAGGGGTTCACGCTCGATTGGTTCTTTGGTAAGGGGCCGCAGAAAATCGGTATCTTTCATGATCAGACAAACCTTCGGAGTCTATCCACCTCTTTCAGGGTCGCACTAGCGGTGACCGTAGT
>Ga0334898_1001390_pt1 | contig 27415 bp, 29 predicted proteins | sample GraSluR3_MG_10_FD_207228 | JGI IMG/M metagenome (GOLD analysis project Ga0334898, IMG submission 207228) | Sludge microbial communities from methane-producing bioreactor in Wageningen University, Netherlands - Granular Sludge_3_08-R3 | ecosystem: Engineered > Bioreactor > Anaerobic >... | reverse complement strand
CTCTAAACTCCCGCATTCGGGACATCTTTTTTTTTCTTTTTGCTCATGACAATAGTATAAATCATTATAACTCTTTTCTCCACTTATCATTATGTGCCTCTTTAGACACAATTAAGTTTACACTGCCCCAAAAACAAATTTTTAATCTCATTTTAAATTGAAAAAATAACCGAAATGGGATATAATTAGAGAGGTGAGGGTTTTTGAGTTACTCCTGGTGGTAAAAATTTTGCTGAAATGACAAGCAAAGTTAGGAGAGGCTTTTACCGTCTGTTTTAACTAAATTTAGAGAGTTACAATATGCAAATTGCAGAAAGATTTCGCAAGTTAAGAAAAACGCTGGGTTATAAGCAAACCGATTTCGGCAAGTTTTTTTCCTTATCTCAGGACTCTATCAGCGCAATAGAAACCGGAAGAAATAAGCCGACTATCAAGGTCCTGCAAAAACTGCGCGAAGATTTTGACGTTAATATCGAGTGGCTTATTCTCGGAAACGGCTCGATGTTCAGTAAAGACGGGTTTGCGCTTAATAATGAGGCTGCATCTTATATACCTATTTTGGATAATAAAAGCAATGCCGAATACGGCAAAGAGCATTTTGATTCCCCGAAAACGGGGATACACCTGCCAATCTCATATAGATTAATAGACGGGTTCGCAAAGGAGTTTGTAAAAGCGCTTGAAATAATAGATGATTCTATGCAGACTTATCTTAATGCGGGGGACTTTATAGTATTTGTGGAAAACTATTTTCCCGGCACGGACGGAGTATATGTAATAAACCGGGGCGGCAACCTGATTGTCAAGCGTATTGCATATAAAACTTCCGGTAACATTATCATCTCCTCCGATAACCCGAATTACCCCCCGGAGGAAATAACTTCCGATAAAATTGATAACATCTGTATCATAGGTAAAACTGTCTGGAAACTGCAAAGAACTTAAAATCCTGCGCTTAATAAATGCTGAATTAAGGAAAGGGGGTTTTCTATATGAAAACGCTAATTATATTAAGGCATGCAAAATCCGATTGGTCGGATTCAAGTCTTAACGATTTTGACCGTCCATTAAACAAGCGAGGAAAAAAAGATGCTCCCATTATGGGAAACTACCTATCGGAAAACAACGCTATCCCGGATATTATTATCTCTTCACCGGCAATGAGGGCAAAACTTACGGTCAACAATATTTGTGAAACTATCGGCTATGACAATGAAATTATCTGGAACAATGATTTTTATCCGGGTGACGTGGAAACTATACTTGATTATATTCCCGAAATTCCCGACAAATATAATTCGGCTATGATAGTCGGGCATAATCCCGTTATGGAGGAGTTGGTTTGCCTGCTCAGCAAAGAAGATATAACTTTCCCTACCTGTGCAACAGCCGTTTTCGATATTGACATATCCTCTTGGAAAGGTTTTTCCGATAAAAAAACCAGACTGCGTCTGTTTACAGTTCCTAAAGAAATTAAATAAGGGAGTTGTTATGGAGGATTTTATTGTGCAAATCGGCAATAACGTAATAATCAAAGTCATTGAATATCAGGGGAAAAAGTATATTGATATTCGCAAATATTATCAAAAAGAAGGAGAATGGCTACCGACTAAAAAAGGTATCGCTCTATCGCCGGATGTATGGGAAGAATTTGTGGGAAAAATCGGTGAAATAGATTCCAAAGCAAAAGAAATGCTTTGAAGGCGCTTCCGAACAATGCCGTGTATTGTATTAGAAAAAAACAGATTGTAAAAACCCTCCTGAACTATCGCTAATCCGCTATCTCAATAAACTTTATTTCCGCAAGCTCCAAGATTCGCCTTATATTATCTTTGGGATTTTTAATAATCAACTTTTTATTCCCTTGATAATTATATTTCCCTGCAATAACCAAGATGCGAATTCCCTGAGAATCAAGATAGTCCACATCCGAAAAATCAAAAGAGAAACTCGTAACCCCACCGCTGTCTATATCTTCCTGCACCGCATTTGAAAGCCCCTCTAAAAAATAAGATTTAACCTCGCCGGACACAACATACTCAACACTACCGTCGTTGTGTTTAATTCTTTTAAACTCCATAAAACCCCACCTTTTTAATTTATATAATCAGTAATAATTTAAAGGAAAAAATCAAAAATAGCAAATTTCGTTTCGCTTCCTCATATTTGAAATAAACTAATAACCGGAGTATTATTACGGTAAATAACTTTGCAAGAAGGTATGCTATGTCTATATCCGCCCGTTTGCGTCTCATTCCGAACTCACACCAATTTGTCCGACGCTATCTAAATTAGCCCACAAATTGTAATAGGACAATCGGCATTCTTCGTTCGTCTTCAATTTACGGCAATAAAACCACAACCGAAAATTTTCCCGTCAATATTTATAACTCTAAAACCTTGTAACTCAACCCGTTTTCCCCGAAGGTCGCACGGATATACTTCCCGCCTCTTCCTTTATCGACAAAAGCATCCGATACCAAATATAAAACGCCGTTTACAAGTCTCGCATCATGCTTATGAGAATGCCCCATAACCACCCAATCCACGCCGCTTCTTTCAAATAGATGCATAAGATAATAGATTTCCTCTATATCCGTATATTGTTGAAACTCTAACAAGTGACTGTTAAAAAAATGAAAATGGGTAAAAATAAGGCAATAATCCTCGGTCATTTTATCAAGGACGTTTTCGAGCCATTGAAGCTGTAATGCTCCGAGAGTGCCGTTCGCAGAATCTATTGATATAATCCGCAGGTTTCCCGCTGCAAAGGTATAGCTGCTTTGCCCGATTATTCTTTTGGCATACTCCCATCCGCCGAAATATACATCATGATTACCCAGCGTGTAATAAAACGGTATCCCTAATTCCCGTTCATAATTAGTCAGGGTAATAAAATCCTCCTCATAACCGCATTGGGTTAAATCTCCCGCCAAAAGGACAAAGCGGTCATTATCGGTGATTTTATCTTTCAGCAAGGTCATATTACGGTTTGAACCCCGTATATGTAAATCGGCAATGATAATAAAAGAAAACTCATCGGGAAGCCCCACAATATCGGGAATCTCGCCCATCTCGCGACTTTCCATAAACCTTAAATCAACATCGGAAGAACCGAATAAACCTAAAAGGTCGATTGTGCAACCTGTGGTTAAGCAAACAACAATAATAAGGATAAATTTTTTCATAACCGTATCTCCCCGCCGAAATATATAATTGCCTGATAATACGTCGCGGCAAGCGCAACGCTACCGGACTGACGAAACCCCGGTATCAGCTTTACCGTAAACCGCGAATTAATATCAAACTCCTGTCCGAAAAAGAAACCGTAATGCCCAAGATTGCCCGCGAGAAAATCATCGCGGTTGTCAAAGCGGATAAAAACACGGTAACGCTCATCAAAAAACTTCATACCGAAAACCCCGTAATAACACAATATTGCCTCGCGGGAAATATCGGGGTAATAAAAAATATTCCACAACCTGTCGCTATCTATATTTAAAAATCGAAAATTCACGCCGATTTCAAAGCCGGCAAAATAACGATTCCATTCAAAATTACCGTTCCCCGCTATAATAATTGAGTTGACGGAGCGTTCATATTCGGCATATTGAGTTCCGGCAAACTGAAGCGAGCCTCCGAACGGCGTAGATACTATATTATTCCATCCCGCTCTGAAATAGTATCCGCGAATATATCCCGTTGTGGTTTCAAACGAAATTCCGGTGTCGGCAAAAAACCCGTTTTTCATCTCAAATGTGTATTGCAAAGGCAATGAAAACCGGTTAGGCAAAGTGCGGTTAAGGTTTAGGCGGGGCAGGAAAGTAATACGGTGCATTATTTCTACGGGTGATGAAAATACCGGAACGGCGAAGACAGACCCAAATAATACGGCAAACAGAACTTTTTTTATCACAAAACCTCCATTGTAGTATAATTGCTTTTCATTTTAATATAATAATTCAAGCCATAATAGAAATCAAGTTTTTAATCTAAGTCCCGTGCGGGAAATATAATTTGGGAATAATCTTTTAATTCAAAGCCTTTTTAGAGCCGGATAATGCGAATAAAATCGCCGAAAGTGCGCCAAACGATAATACAGCTATTCCTATCATTAAAAAATATTTCGGCGATGTTCCCGCTAGAAGATAACGGTTTGCCTCAAGCACATAGGTTACGGGGTTTCCCCAGGATATGGCTACCAGCCAGCGTGATGTAATTAGTTCGCGTGGTAGAAAGGTGGTGGTCAGAAAAATCAACGGGAAAACGGCATTGGTGACAATCTGCGCACCTTGGGGCTTGCCGGTTCTCAGCATTATTCCCGCGGAAAATCCCGAAAGAGTTATCCCCCAAAGCAAAGAAAGGGCAAGGATGCCTATTACGGAAATCGCTCCGAATTGAAATTTTACCCCGAAAATTGCCCCGACTGCTATAAGTAATCCAGTCATCAGCAATGTTGATAATCCATCCGCCAAAAGAGGTGCGGCTATAAATGCCCATCTTGGAGCCGGCGTCATATACATCCGTCTAAAATATCCGGATTGCATATCGTTGTGAAGATTTTGTCCTGCTCCTGACGATGAACCCATTGCCAAAGATACAATCGCCAAAGGAAATAGAAAAGACAAATAGCCCCCATCTCCGAATTCCGGCAAGAAGCCTATTCCGCCTATACCCGCATTATATACTAACAGAAAAAATATGCTCATACCCAAGCCGGTTAATGGTGCCATAGGTTCTCTTAATATTTTTTTTATTCCTCTGCCTATTAGAAGAAATCCCGTGCAATTCATTGTATTTCCTCCTTTTTTGAAATTTCGATTTGTCTCTCGGAATGTGATTTGACATATTCCAAGTAGCTCTCCTCAAGAGAGCTTTCTTTGTGGGGTATAACTTTCTTTTTAAAGTTCGCAACACTTCCTTCATAATGGATTGTTCCATCAATAAGAAGAGCTAAATTATGTGCGTATTTATCCGCTTCTTCAAGATATTGGGTCGTTAAAAATATGGTTAGGTTACGTTGACGGTTGATTTCTCCAACAGTATCCCAGAAATTTTTTCTTGCCATAGGATCCATCCCAACAGTAGGTTCATCAAGGAAAAGTAGGGACGGATTATTGACAAGTGCAAGCGCACAATGGAGACGGCGTTTATTTCCTCCGGAAAGGGTTTCCGTTTTTTTATCCTTATATGGAGTAAGTCCGAAATCATTAATAAGTGTTTGTGAGCGTTTTACAGCCTCATTTTTGGACATCCCGAAAAGTCTTGCCTGAAAAATAATGAGTTCTTCGGTTTTGATTTTTGGGTCTAATTCGTTATCCTGCGAGGCAACACCGACAGATTTAAAAATGTCGCGGGTTTTTCTGTGACTGTCAATTCCACTGAAAGAAAAATCTCCATTATCCTGTTTACATAGCATTGTTAATATACTGACTAATGTTGTTTTTCCCGCTCCGTTAGGTCCGAGCAAGGCGAATATCTTGCCTTTCGGGATTGATAAATTTACTCCGCATAACGCTTTAACTTTCCCGTCATAAGTTTTTGAGAGATTTCTTATCTCAATTTCGGTTTCCATATTTTTCCTCCTGCTTTGTTTTGCAGGTTAATTATAAAATGGAAACTGATTGCAGTATTGTAAAATTCGGACAGTTTTAAAATTTTTAGATTTTGTCCCTAATAAGGTATAAGAGTTCAAGAGGAGTAAGTCCTGAAAACTCCGTGCATTCGTGTATCATATGTGCTTGGTCGAAATAGCCGCAGTCAAAGGCAAGACCGGCTAAGCTATCTTCATTGTAATTTCGCATTGAATTCAACATTTTGCCAAAACGGACAATTCTTGCGAATGTCTTGGGGCTGACCCCGACAAATCTTTCAAATTCACGATGAAGACTGCGGGATGATGTGCCGAGCCTGTCGCATAGTTCTGAAACAGAGATTTGTCCTTCGGTTTTGCGGATTATTCGAATTCCGTTGTAAATTTCCTTAGAGAAATGATAGTTCCTTTTTATCAGAAGTAAAAGCAGGCTTTCTTCTATTATTTTAATACGCTCTATGTCACTCACCCTGTAATCCCAAATCGGTTTTAAAGTTTCCGCCAACATTCCCTTAACTGATTCAAGTTCAACGACAAGATTTGTTAATTCCTTACAATGAAAATTCAGAAATGGTCTTAGCCCGTGAGGATAAAACCTGATTGCGAGATATTCAATATCCCCGTTAGGTTTTACCGATATGGGTTTGGTTCTTATCCCGCATATAAAACTTCCCGAAATACTATCTGAGTTTCCGTTGGATTTGATAGCGTTTGTATCACTTTTGAAACTCAGGATACAATCAAAAAACGGGTCGGGCGGTAAAAGGTAGGGACAATATTCCTCTTTTATTTCAGAACGCAGTATCCAAAAAGAATGAATATATTCTCGAAGTATAGGTACAGATGGACGAAACTCGTTGTGTGAAGATTGATTCAACGGTTCCTTATCCAAATTTACCCCCTTTCTTATGATTTTTTCCGATTAAACTTAAAGTATCCATCCGATTTTGTCAAGCAAAACCTATTGGGCATCGGTTAAGGTTTAATCTCGGCAAAAAGACAAGCCTGTGCGTGATTTCGGATTTCTCCCCGAATAGCGGGATACTTAATACAAAAAGCAACGCGGTAAGCCAAAAAAATCTTTTCATTTTAAAAAGCCCCTTTTAAAAAATTTCGTAAATGTTTCCCGTCAAATCCCATCTCAGGTATTTTATCATATATAGCGTTTTTTATCATCTTAAAACGCTTTTGAAAAAAAATTTTTTTTAGAACGGTTTTTTAAAATTAATTTGCCTATAATTTTGGAATATCGCCGATTCTGATGTAAGATATAGTATAAATAACATTAAAGGGGAGTTTTATGAAGAGAATATTTTTTATAATTACGTTAATGCTTTTTGTATCGGTTGGGGTGTTTGCCAAGACCTATAAAATCGAGTTATTCAGCGGAAATGTTCGGGTGTCGGCGGATAACGGAGCAACGTGGCGCGCAGCAACGGTTGAACAAACTTTATCGGAGAACTATATAATCAAAACAGGCGCAAATTCCTTTTGCGAAATAAATATGGGCGCGCGAGGCGTATTCAGGCTTTCCGAAAATTCCGAGATAGTGCTTTCCACCGTAAAACAGAATGAGGAAAAACTTACCTTGCGTATAGGACGTGCGCTTTTCAATATCTTCACAAGAACATCGGATGCAGACACTTTCGCCGTGGAATCATCAATAGCGGTTGCGGCGGTCAGAGGAACAAAATTTGCATTAGAGGTTACCGATACCGACCAGACCACATCGGTTCTTGAAGGAAGCGTCGGTATTGTCCGCAACGTAAATATTCCCGCATCGGGGCTACTCCTTGAGCAACTTCGCTCATCGCTTGAGGTGCGCGCGGGTGCAAATCAGGAATTAACTGTTACGCTTGAAGAAAACAGACAACTTGAGGAACTTATGAAACGCGCCCGTAATGTTTCGGAGTTACGTCGTCAACTCAATGAAAACCGCACGTTTACGCAGAAACGTCTCCGCGCCCTTGAAAACGCCAAGCGGTTGATTGACGATATGCGCACCTTAGATGATGAAAAATACGGCGATTCCGAAGATGCCGAGGCGTTGGATAATCTAATCGACAGGGTTCGCGACCGTTAATATCGCTCTTATGAATTGCCTAAACCGGATGTCTTTGATTAACTCGCTTATTGTCGATATTTGCATAATTCCCTGTTTTAAATTGACATAAGAGAAAAGAGCGGTTAGAATTTATAAACTAATTTTAAAATACAGGGAGGAATGCTATGGAAAAAAGAAGCTATTTGCTTACTTTGCAACTTTCGCTTTGCTTCGGTTATCTCGGTTTCGACCGGTTTTACTTGGGAAAAATAGGGACGGGTATATTAAAACTTATAACGCTTGGCGGTCTCGGTATCTGGTGGATTGTGGATTTATTTCTCCTGTTTTACAACAAGCAAACCGATATTGACGGCAACAAATTAAAGGGACAGGAAAAACGAGACCCGGTTATGCTTGTAGTTTTGTCATTGACAAATTTAGACCGTTTTTACCTTGGTCAAACGGGACTTGGTATCTTAAAAGTTCTGACATTCGGCGGATTAGGAGTTTGGATGCTGATTGATATTTATCACTCAATCAAAGGAACCAGAAAGGATGCAAGGGGATTGCCTATCGAATTTGAATCAGAAAAATACCAAAGTGTAGCGCTTATTTATTCTATGATAGGCGGCTTTATCGGACTTGACCGTTTTTACTTGGAACATCGCTCGCTCGGTATGATTAAGCTGTTTACTTTCGGCGGTTGCGGCCTGTGGGTTGTTTTAGATATCATACAGATTATCCTAAATTCTATGAAAGATGCTAAAGGAAAATCTTTAATACAGGAATAATAAAATCTTACGGCGGATATGCTTTTTCATATCCGCCGTTTCTTAAATTAGGGTTCTTATGGAAATTTTTCTGCAAAACAAGATTTTAAGAATAGTCGGCGCTTTGATATACTTGGTTTATTCTTTTTTTCTGAAATATGATAACGGCGGAACTATCTGGCCCTGGGAGAAAATCGGTATTATCGGTGGAACGACCGGTTTGATACGCGGAACTCATTTTATCCTTCACGGCAAATTTTTAAAGGGTATCGCTTATAATCCTCTCGCCCCTTTAGCTATTCTCGCCGCATTGATATTAATAATCATTACGATTATAGAGTTTATCTCAAAAAAAGAAATTCTTACAAAGATAAGTCTCTCAAAGAAGACGCAAAACATAATAGTATTCTCTTTAGTGGCTTTTTTTGCAATAAGAATCGCATATCACTTGATTTTCGGTTATCCTTAAATAAATTCGATTTATAAGTTGACTTTTCCCACATTTATTATAGAATATAAATCCATAAAGACAGAAAAATTTTTTAGGAGGTTGACTATGGGCGAATCTCAAGCTAATGTTCCACAACCGAAAAAGGTTATGGGTATTGTTGCAATTGTTCTCGGTGCAATAACTTGTAATGTTGTTGCTTTGGGTCTCGGTATTGCCGGGGTTGTTTTACTCGGGCAAATCGCTGCTAAAAAAGCTGCCGGAGATGAAGCAGGCGCTGCTTCAAGCCTCAAAACCGGTAATATCTTAAGCCTTATCGGCTTTATTCTCGGTTTGATAGGTATCGTATTCTTCATCATCTCGCTTATCACAGGTGGATTGGCTAGCATTGGTGTTTTTAACGAACTGATGAGTATGTAAATCGGGTTGATGGAAATTTCTCAGAGTAAGGGAAGAGTAATCAGGCTATTTCTTATTATAGTCGGGATTGCTCTTCCCGTTATTTTTATCCGTATCTTTATATCAACCCCGCTTTTTCCATCCTGCCTGTTCCATCGGTTTACGGGACTCTATTGTCCGGTTTGCGGTTCCGGGCGCGCCTTGCACGCAATTTCTCATTTCCGCTTTCTTGAAGCTATTAGCTCTAATGCATTGTTTGTAGCGGGCTTGGCGTTTGTTATATATCTTTTAATCTACGAAATTGTCTTTATTTTCTTTAAGAAAACTATTCCGAAACCGAAAATCGGTATGGCGGGATTATGGATTATACTGGGAACTATTATGCTGTTCTGGATACTTCGCAATATCCCTGTAATCCCGTTTATATACCTCGCCCCATAGGAGGTAAAGATGACAAAGATAAAAATCTGCGGTATCCGGAATATTGATATAGCTCAATATACCATAGCTTGCGGCGCTTCGGCATTGGGTTTTAATTTCTATGAAAAAAGCGTGCGCAATATATCAATCGAAAACGCCCGCGATATAATCAAAGGTCTTCCCGCTATTGTATCAAAGGTAGGGATTTTTGTCGATAAATCCGAAAATGAGATTATCGAAACCGTCCGCGCTACGGGCATCGATACCATTCAACTTCACGGCGATTACGATTTGGATTTTGCGCTTCACCTCAAAGCAAAAACACCTTTTCCGGTAATTTTCGCCGTCCGCATAAACGACCTGACCGATACCGTTATCCGTAAACTTTACGATATTGATATTAACACGTTCCTTTTTGATAAACTTGATGAAAACTTATACGGGGGTTCGGGTAAGTCTTTCTATATAGCCGCTAATTTAAGCAGCGAGACTCTTGATTTTATCGGGAAAAAAGTCATAATTGCCGGAGGGATTAACTCGAGAAATATTTCGGGAATTGTAAAGCATCTTTCGCCCTATGCCGTTGATTTATCAAGTTCGGTTGAAACGGCTCCGGGGGTAAAAGATAAATTTCTCATAGAAAATTTCTTTATCAAATTTAACTCTGCATTAAGGTTACAAAATTGAAAATCCGAAACGATAAAATAACTATCCGCAATATGCAACACCGCCCGTCCGATTATGAACTTTTATCAAAGTGGCTAACCGATGAGGAAGTGTTGGAATTTTACGAGGGGCGCGATAATCCATTTCCTGCCGACCGTATTATGAAACACTACTCCCTTCCTGCCCTTGCACGTGAAAACGTTGTTCCCTGCATAATCATATATGAGGATAACGAAATCGGATATATTCAATTTTATCCTCTATCCGAAATCCATAAACCGATATTTCAGATAGAAGATACGGAAGGGATTTTCGGGATAGACCTTTTCATAGGCGAAACCCGATATTGGAACAAAAATATCGGCACGAAAGTATTAAGAACTATGCTTGAGTATCTTTTCGCAAGAGAAAGGGCAAAAAAAATAATAATCGACCCGCATACTTGGAATGAGCGCGCTATCAGGTGTTATGAAAAGGCGGGGTTTAGAAAAATCAAAATCCTCAAAGAGCATGAACTACACGAGGGCGTTAAGCGGGATGCATTGCTTATGGAAATAACCCGCGATGAGTTTTTTAATCCTCAACCATAGGAACAAATCTCACCGCGCAAATCTCCTCACGCCCGATTTTACCCTCAATCTTTTTGATAACCTCAAGACGCTGAAAATTCCGCGCCCCTACCGGAATAACAAGTCTGCCGTTTTCGGCAAGTTGCCCGATTAAAGCGGGAGGGATTTTTTCAGGCGCGCAGGTAACTATAATCCCGTCAAACGGGGAATGTTCGCTCCAACCCTCAAACCCGTTACCGACCTTGTAATATATATTGGTAAAACCCAAGTCCGTTAAAATCCCTCTTGCTCGAACGGAAAGGCTTTCAATCCGCTCAACGGTGTAAACCTCACGCGCAATCTCAGCAAGCACCGCGGTTTGATACCCCGACCCCGTGCCAATCTCAAGCACCCTGCTTTGCCCGTCAATCCCTAAAGCCTCGGTCATCAGCGCAACGATATAGGGCTGCGATATGGTTTGCCCCTCCCCGATAGGCAAAGGTCCGTCGGAGTAAGCATTCCCGATTTCTCCACCCGATACAAACCGATGACGCGGAACTTTTTCCATCGCTCTCAGCACCGCTCCGCTTTTTATGCCCCGAAGCCTTATCTGATACTCCACCATCTCTTTTCTTAAATGTTCAAAATCCTGCATAGTTCTCTCTTTTTAAATCCGTATTTGATGTTATTATAAACGGCAGTCTCATATAAAGTCAAATATAACAAAACACGTCAACAAAAATCCCGTTATAATAAACTCTATTTGTCTATAGATTTTACATCGGTTTCTTTTTCTGCAAATATAGTATGCTTGCCTTTTACAAGCATAGTTACGGGAAGCCCTTTGAGAAGATTTTTTAAATCCCGCGCATAAGAAATAACTTTCCCCTCAGCAGGAATATTTACTCCCATAATAACAAGTCTTGCGTTCCGGGATACGGCTTCAATAGTTTTGTAAATTGCCAACTTTCTTTTTTCATCAGATTTAGGTTGTTCAAATTTAGCTAAAAAACGCACAAGCTTGGAAATCATCGGGCTTTGTTCAATCAACTTCTCACTAAGCGCGTCTTTTAAAAATTCATTTTTTGTTTCTTTTTTAACAAGCGTATTTAGCTCTAAATTGTTCTCAAGCAATATCACGTCTATATCCGCTTTGATACGGCTATCCTCAAGTATAGCCGAAATATTTCTTTCCGCCTCCTCTTTAAGTTCTCTGCTGCTTACTATCATACGGAAAAATACGCTTGTTTTAGACCACTCAATATTTTTTGAGAGCAATACCGGAATAAGCAATAGTATTGACAGATTAGACTTAAACCCGCTAATCCATACGTCTATCCTGTCTTCACACACCGTATTCAACTGATTACCTTTTATAAAAATAATATTCTTTTTGAGCACATCATAACTTTTAATATATTCAAGATGGGTTTCAAGACTTTTATCATCTATGCAAAAGTCCGTAATGATAGTATTAGCCTTAAAAGTTCCGATACCGTCAGCCTGAAGGGCAATGAGGTTTGAGTTTTTATCCTTATTGGTAAATATTATTTCCGGATAAATATTAGCATAGTTCCTGTCTTCAATAAATCTTTGAATTTCGCTGTATTCTTTTTCAAAGACATCTTTGGAAGCATTCACATTCCTGTCTATAAAGATATAATTGGATATAATACCGTTTCCTCTTCCTATAAGTTCCACAGCAAAATTTGCAAGCAACTCACGATTTTTCATATCATTTTCAAAGATAGCAATATGGGGACGCCAGTTTCGGGGATGCTCTTTATAGCGTTCATAATTAGCAAGCGCCACTTCAATAATACTTGCCCAAAACCCTTTCCGAATATCACCCCAATTTTTCTGAAGCCCTCTTCGCGCAAGAATTACATACAAAAAGGCTAATATAATAATAGCTGCAATGGAATAAAACGCATCAATTAAAAACATAAACGTAACCGACATAATGGTTCCCAAAACAGGTATAATCCAATGAATTTTAAATACCGGTCTGAAAGAAGGGTTTTTAACAATTATTTCCATAGCACAAATAAAATTTGCTATTGCATAGGTGGCAAGAAATATTTTAGCAAGAAGTTGTGCTAAAAAATCTATGCTGCCGAAAAGTAAAAGAACCCCTGTAATCACGCAACTGAAAATCATTGCAATTCTGGGTTCGTTGGTTTTCTTACTTCCTTTTGCCAAAAAGCGGGGAACAATACCGTCATAAGCTAAAGCCTGTAACGTCCTCGGAGTGCCGAGAACTCTTCCGGTAGCGGAAGAAAGAGTTGATGCCAATACGCCGACTAAAACTATTACGGGAATTACGGCGCTTTCAACCATCAATAGTTCGTTTACAAAAACCTGCTCGGGAGTAAAATTGAACGCAAACCATACTGCAATAAGCGCATAGAAAAAGAATGTAAATCCTATTGCCCAAAGCGTTCCACGCGGAATACTCTTATAAGGATCTTTTAAGTCTCCCGACATACTGATACCCGCATCAAATCCCGAAACACCGGGAAAAAATATTGCCAACGTTATCCACAGACTTCCCTTTTCAAAAGTCCCGAACATCTGCGGGGTTACGTCAAATCGAAAATTTCCGATAAAAAAAGAAAAAATCCCCAGCAATACTAAAGCAAGAATTATGTATTGCGCCTTTATGGCAATTTCCGCGTCGATAATTGAAATTATCGTAATTAAAGTTAACGTAATAAAATTTATTGCAATCAAAGGAACTTGCGGGAAAATTGTATTAACCGCAATCGAAAAACCTATAGTATAAAAAGCCGTAGAAAAAGCTTGTGCGAAAAACAAGGCAATCCCGATAGCCCCACCTATTTCAGGACCTAAACTGCGCGAAATCATATAATAAGTTCCGCCGACTTCCACCTTTATATTTGATGCTATCGACGACAAAGACAATGCGGTAACAAAGGTTAATACGTTTGCCGCAATAATAACAATAAGCCCTCCTATTAAACCGGCATTTGCAGTTACCCATCCCGTTCGATAAAACAGGATAACGCCGAAAGTCGTTACAACGCTTGGAATAAATACGCCTGAAAAAGTGGTAAGTCTTCTTTGAGCTTTAGTTGACAATTTATTTTTTCCTCCCGATTTCACAAAAAACCGTAGCACAGAGTATAATTAAGAGGCTTTTTGATGTCAAATTTGCGTTTCATGAGCTATAAAATGAAAAAACCGTAGGTTTTTCGGGCTGTTTATGAAGATTCGGGGCTTGTTTTCCGATACTTTCCTTGACAATCTTCGTTTAAAGGATTTATAATGAATAATCCGAAACAGGGGGGTTAAAATAGAAAAGATTAAGAGTCTTAAAAAATTAGAGGGCATTGTTACCCAGCTTCCGAGAGGCGGGTATTTAGTGGACACATCACAAGGTTATATACAGTTCGGTTCTCCGCCGGAGACACTTAAAGATACGAAGCTCCTTCCTAATGGAGTTCCGTTTATCTTTGTTTTGCCTTATGAGCATTTCAACCCGAAAAATCATATTAGTATGGCGGAGGTGGAGTTTCCTATTTATTTCAATTACTTCATCCGTCAACAAAAAACCCGCGTCTATATTAATCCCGACCATATAGAAAATATGAAAATTGTTTTGAGCGAGGCGGCTTTCGGGCCCCAGTGCGTTGATGTTTCAAGCGAAATCGAAAAGGTAAACGGCTATCATATCCCAAATATAAAAGCGGAGATGGATTATTTCAGGAGAGATATGAAACTTGATGACCTTGTGGAATTTATCCCGTTTCCGTCGAATGGTGTAGAAATCGGAGAGGTGAAAATAACGCCGACAAGCGACAAGGGTTTTAATGTGTATGACGGCGGCAAACTTATTGCCGAAATTCCCAACCAGATTAAGTTTAATATTCATCTTGACCTCGGCGCTACCCTTAGAGAGCCGTTTGAACCCCCGGAGTTCGGTATAACCTGCCTCGGACCTTCTCACGGGTTTGACCATAACGATAACACATCGGGTTTCATCTTTTGGATAAACAAAACCGGTATAATGGTTGACCCGCCGGTAAATTCAACCGAATGGTTACGGGATTCCAATGTCAACCCGAAGCTAATAGACTGCATTATTCTTACACACTGTCATGCCGACCACGATTCGGGAACTTTCCAAAAGATACTCGAAGAGGGCAGGATAAATCTTTATACCACCCCTACGGTTATGCAAAGTTTCCTGCGAAAATATTCGGCGCTTACAAGAATTCCAACCTCCGAGCTTGTCGAGATGTTTAATTTTCATCCTATTAAAATCAACGTCGGTTATAATATCCACGGGGCTATATTTAACTTCTATTATTCCCTTCATTCGATTCCGACAATAGCCTTCCATTTTACTTACAGGAACAAGAGTCTGCTTTACAGTTCAGACCACTTGAATAATCCCGCCGTGATTGAAAAGATGTATGATGACGGGGTGATTTCAAATGAACGCAAGGTATTTTTGCTTGACTTCCCATGGGATTGCGATTTAATCTACCATGAGGCGGGAGTTCCACCGTTACACACTTCAATAGATTTTCTTAATTCGCTTGATAAGGATATACAAAAAAAAGTTACGGTTTATCATATTGCCAAAAAGGACTTTCCGAAAGATACCTCGCTTACTCTTGCTAAATTCGGTATAGGCGAAACGGTTTACCCGAAAATAGAAAAACATAAATTTGAAGATGCATACCGCATTCTTGACGTTTTCAGCAGGATAGAAATATTTAAGGATTTGCCGCCTGAAAAAATGAAAGACCTCCTGCTTGTAGTGGAAGAGGAACATTTCAGCAAGGGAGATAAGATTATTGAAAAAAATACGCCGGGTGATAAATTCTACGTTATAGTTTCAGGCAACGTGTCCATCGGGGGTATAGAGAACGTAAGCGACAAGGTTTACGGCACATTTGAGTATTTCGGGGAAGCATCATTGCTTTTAGGAGGGCTTCGCAGCGCGGATGTAATTGCCGAAACCTCCGTAACCGCATACTCAATAGCAAAAGGCTCGTTCCTTCGCTTAATCCGTCATACTAAGGTTGAACATAATATCCGCCGTATAGCCCATATCCGTAACGGAGAAAGTTGGAACATTATTAAGTCTAACAAATACCTCAGCACCCTGTCTTCTTCGCAGATAACCTACCTTGAGTCTGTTTTAACGCCTATGTCGGTTAAAAACGATAAACCGTTGATGACTTCCGCTAAAATCCCCGACGATACATATATTATGCTAAGCGGAAAAATCCATCGCTACGAAAACGGAAAGATAATAAAAACGTATAAAAAGGGCGAGTTTATCAATAACCCGTTCCTTGAGGAAAACATCAATGCAAAAACGGATTTCGAGATAAAATCAAGCGAAGATTCCGAAGTCTATGTAATTAAATACGATGACTTCAAGGGATTTTTGGGACAAAATCCCGGACTTAAGATGCTGATGATGTATGAAAAGCGCACAAACGGTCATTAATGCAAACCCTCACTAAATTTTGACTTGTCTTTTCAATAACAAATATTAATTTTTAAGAAAGGTAACACTTCGGAAGTGTTGCGGTGTTTAAATAAGAAACGAAGAAATCTCTTTATTATAGTATTAAGGATGGTGCAATATGAAAATATGTATCCTGAATGGAGATATGACAACGGAAGCAAGTCATTTCTCGGATTATTTGCGGAATCTGAGTTTTGAGTTAAACAAAGAGCATCAGGTTGATTTATTCGCGTTAAATCAAATGAATTTGCATTATTGCATCGGTTGCTGGACATGCTGGATAAAAACTCCCGGTAGATGTGTGCATAAGGACGATGCCGAACAGATTTTCAGGTCAATTATCAATTCCGATTTCTTTATTTTCGCCTCTCCTGTAATTGCAGGTTTTACAAGTTCATTGCTTAAGAAAATAACGGATCGCCTGATTGTACTAATTCACCCGTATTTCAAAATTATATATGGAGAGGCTCATCATCGTAAGCGTTATGAAAAATATCCCGATTTCGGGCTTATCATTCAGCACGAAAAGGATACCGACGAGGAAGATTTACAAATTATAAAAGATATTTATGAACGAACAGCTATTAATTTTCATAGTAAATTACGGTTTATGAAACAAATAGAAAAAGATAAAATAGAGGATATAATCAATGAAACTTGCAATATTTAACGGCTCGCCGCGAAACAAAAAAAGCAATTCCAAAATTTTGACGGAACAATTCTTGGACGGATATACGGAGATTTGTAATGAACCTACCGTTGTCCGCTATTTAGCTGATATTAAAGAACGTGAACAGGCTATCAAAACTTTCCTTGACGCGGATACCTGTGTTATAATTTTTCCGCTTTACACAGATTGTATGCCCGGTATCGTTAAGGATTTTTTTGAACAGATTTCCGGTTTTAATATTAATAAGCTGAAAAGAATCGGATTTATAGTGCAATCCGGTTTTCCCGAATCTAAGCATTCCGTTTATCTTGAGAGGTATTTAAAGAAACTCGTTTCCCGATTAAATTGCGAATATATCGGCACGGTTATTAAAGGCGGAGTTGAGGGCATACAATATATGCCCCCTAACATGACAAAAAAACTATTCACCAATTTCAGGGAATTGGGTAAACATTTTGCTTCAACGGAAAAGTTTTCATATAAAATTATGAAACGCTTGGCAAAGCCATTTAAACTGCCTTTAATACTAAGAATTTTACTTGTAATTGCTCCTTCAGGGCTTGTTAATATGTTCTGGAATATGCAACTCAAACAAAACGGCGCTTGGGAAAAGCGATTCGACAGACCTTTTATTTGATTTAGTTGAGAATATCCGACCAGTATAATCCTCAATGCAATAATCTAAAGTCTATTGATAAATACTTTAAGCTCGTCCTTTTTTGCCGAAGAAAGCGAGTTTGACGGGATTCCCTCGACAGCCCCCTCAAGTGCATAAAGCATCATAATGCACGCTCCCGGGTCAACTTTCTCCCTGATTCGCTTAAACGCCTCTTTAGCCCCGATTTCGCGAAGTTTTTCCGCATTGTCAACCCCCACCTTCTCAAGATTGCAGGAAAGAACCTTCCCGATATTAGGTAGCTCCTTTAATTCCATATCAGCCCTCTTTCTTAAGAAAGATTTCCAAAAACCTATACGGGTTTTACCCTGATGGAATTATCGACCTTTTGGCTGAGGTATTCCTGTATGGCATACAGAGTACCGGTGCTTGCACTCGGACAACCCATACACGCCCCCATATACCTGATATAGAGGTCGGTAAATTCCCCGTCTTCCTTGATATCGACAACCTCAAGATTACCGCCGTCTCCGGCAAGCATAGGTCGAATATCTTTATCCAAAACATCCTCGATAAGTTTAAGCCTTTTAACAACGGTCATAGATTTGAAGTCGGTTGCTTCGGCTTTTTCTTTCACATTTTCCTTTTCCATTTCATCCCTCACTTCTTTTAATATATCTACAAGGTAGTATTTACGTTTTTCGTGTCCGCCCGGTTTAATACAGGATTTACAGAAAGCGCCTGCTTTGGTATAGTTGGTAATTTCCTCAACGGTTTTGAGGTCGTTAATCCTGATTACGTCTTTTATAGTGCGGAGAGTAACGCGGGCGCACTCGCATACAATATCGTCCTCCTCAAAAGAGGACATATCCACGCCTTTGTAAATTGAAGCCGCCTTCTTGATTACGTCATACGCCATAACGCTGCAATGCATTTTTTGAGGAGGAATAGAGGGCTTATCTGGTTCATCGCGAAGAGCGTGTTCAACGTCAATATTGGTGATTTTCACCGCCTCATCGACTGTTTTCCCCATACAGAGTTCCGACATAACGTCGCTTGAAGCGATAGCCGTTCCGCACCCGAAACTCTTAAACCTCGCAAGCTTAATAATATCGGTTTCAGGGTCAACCGCCCAGTAAAGCCTGACAGCATCCCCGCAGGATTCCGCTCCCCAATCCGCAATAATCAAATCGCATCCGAGTTCCTTAGCCTCCTCCTCGGTAATCTTACCCCGGTGTTTCGGGTTATCCATACGTTCGCTGACTTTATCGGAGTATTCCTCCCACAAAGCGCCGCCTATAAGATTATTTTTCCCCATAATAAACTCCTTAGTATGATGAAGAAATAGCGCGAAGCCTGTTTACCGTATCTTTAATAGCATTGATGGTATAGTCTATTTCTTCCTCCGTAGTAAATCGCGAAAGACTGAACCGAATACCCGTATGAGCAAGCTCATCACTGATACACATAGCGACAAAAGTCGGGTTTGCCATCAGAGACTCCGATGCGCAGGCGCTTCCCGTGGAAGCGGCAATCCCCTGCTTATTCAAATCCCAGATAAACGCCTCACCCTCAATACCCTTGAAACTTGCAAGAATGGTATTCGGTGTGCGAATATCGCGTCTTCCAACAACGATAGTATCTTTTATATCAAGTATGGCATCTTCAAGTTTATCGCGAAGCCGCCTCACTTCTTTGATTTCAAAATCGAGATTCGATACGGCAAGCTCCATAGCAAGCCCCATCCCAATCATCCCGGGAACATTGACCGTTCCCGCGCGTTTGTTACCCATCTGTTCCCCGCCGTGAAGCAGAGGGGGTAAATTCACGCATTTTCCGATAAAAAGCGCACCTACTCCCTTCGGTCCGTGGAATTTATGAGCGCTCATAGTAAGAAAATCAATCGGGGCGGATTGAACGTCAACGGGTATTTTGCCGATAGCCTGAACCGCATCGGTATGGAAAAGCGCGCCGTTTTCTTTAGCTACCTCGGCAAGTTCTTTTATCGGCATAATAAGCCCCGTTTCATTGTTCGCCCACATTATGGAAACAAGGGCGGTTTTATCGGGGTCAATATGTTGCTTCAGGATATCTCTATCGACAATCCCCTCTTTGTTTACAGGGAGATAAACTATCTCAACGCCAAGCCCCTCAAGAAACCGCGCAGTATTTGCTGCGCTCGGATGCTCAACCTGCGTTGTGATAATCTGTGTCCGTTTCCCCTCACGAATCAAGTCGAAATAAATCCCTTTAAGCACGGTGTTGTTACCCTCGGTAGCACACCCGTTGATTATAATATCATCATCATCCCGCGCATTGATACCATCGTAGAGACGGTCAAACGCTACACGCATCGGCTGATGGATTTCCGTGCCGAAACTGTGCAGGGAATTGGGGTTTCCATACATCCGTAAAAAGAAAGGCTCCATCGCCTCTTTGACTTTCGGGTCAACTATAGTGGTGGCGTTGTTATCAAGATATACTCTTTGCATACATAATCCTACTATTCTTTATGAATTAAAATCGTTCATTAAAATATAATATATATTTTATTTATTGTCAACAGATTAAGTAAAAATCGGTTTGATAATCGGGGAATACTGTCGTCCAAAGTAAAGACTTCCTATATAACTCCAAAATTCGGGGGCGATATACTTAACGTTATTATATGAGATTTCGTTGCATTCATCAACTCTTCTATTTTCCTTTTCTACAAAACCCTCTAATTAACGGAAGGATTTTGCGGGAAAAGAAATTTTAACCTTTTGGAGTTCTTTTACACGGTTAAATTTGAAGAGAACCGAAGTTTTGTTTTTTCGGTTTAGAAAAATCTCTAAAAAATCTAAAATTTGTATTTTAACCCGCAATTAACGGATGCTAATTCAAAAATAGAGGAAAATCTTGTATGGACAAAAGCGCCGAATTTTCCCGGAATAAAGAAAATATCAAGGTTAGGTCCTACGGTTTCAAAATCGAGGTATGGGAGAAACGGGATTGCAATACCAAATTTTAATCTGCCTCCGATTGAAAAACGGAAAATATCGTGAATATGGTATCCGATTAAACCCGTAACCCCAACGCCTGTTCGGGCAACACCTAACCCTCCATTAACCCCCATCTCAAAAACCTTTTGGATACCGACATCAATTTCGGAATCGGAAAAATCTATTGCGAGTTCTTTCGGAGAATTAAAAGCCAATACGTTTCCGTAGAAAAAACTGCCTCCCATTGCAAAAAAGCCGTTAGGTTTATCTTTCCAGTTTTTTCTCCAAATACCTGTCTCGGCGCTCAGAAAAAATATTTCTCCTGTGCCTCCCCAATTCGGAGAAATTTGCAAATCGACATAAGAACGCCCTAATTCCATTCCGATATGCAATCCTAAAAGCTCTGTAACCGAAGATAATGAAGTATTAAAAGGCAAAACAAAATCGAAGGTTTCTCCTTCAAACAATCCGGGAAAGATAAAAAACGAATTAAAAACCATAAACCCTACGGATATTGACAGGTCGGAGGGGTTACGGAGAAAAGTATAGGTTTGCTCCTCAAACGAACCGGGTTCCGGCTGAATAATACGATTAATCAACCCCGTCTTTTTAGGTTGGGGAGTGGTTTCGATTTCGGCTTCAGGCATTTCAGACATCATAGAGGTTTCGTTTGTTTCCCCGCTTGTCAGAGACGGGACAAGCATTAACAGAATAGCAAATATATATAAGATTCTATATTTCATAATATAACTCCTCTTTCCATTTGATTACCAATAATTAACGACATGGGTTAAAGCACTGTGAATTCCTTCTTCAATGTTACGGCTATAATCCTTGTCGTAACGCAAATCACCCATCCCGATTTCAACGGAAAATTTGATTATCCAAGTATCACGCGATAAGGGATTACGAAACATAGATTCATCCGCATTGTGAGATATATCAATAGAGGTTTGACCGATACGGGAGTGAAACATTCCTATTTTGGCGGAAAATCCGAAACGTTGCTGAGCGGATTGGTGAAAAGTCATTGCGTATGCACTTAAAAATGCCCCCCATTTTTCCCCAATCTGATAATAGACCCCGGCTTTAAGATGGTCGAGTAATATGAAAGGAGAAACGGACAACTTATATTCCCCGAAAAGGTAAAAATAGTCACTAAAGAAATACCGCCCGTCAAAATCCAAAGAAAACTTTTCCAACAGGTTGAGATAAGAAATATAAGCGGATAAATCAAGATTCTTTATCCAATTAAAAACAAAGCCGAAACCGAGCAAATCCAAAGCCTTTTCCGCGCCTATATTAAAAAGAGAACGCAGTTGAATTAAATCGAAAAAATTATGATGGAGGAATAACTGAGCGCGTGTTTCATAAAGAAATATATCGCTATCATTATTCCTGTAATATGTTGAAAAGCCGTCGCCCGTAAATCCGACATTGTTTAAAAAGTCCTGATAGCCCTTTATGTGAGGGAAATGGATAAAGCTAAATCCGCCGAACAGATGATAAGCCTCCATAAATTTCATAGCTATTCCGGCAAACGACCTTCCCATCAATGCCTCACCGCTCTCTAAAACTCCATATAGGAAACTTTCATTTGAGTTATCAATATTGTAAATATTTAAAAGGTATAAGTCGCTACTAAACAATACGTTGATACGGAAAAACCGGTTCATAGGAAGTTCTTCCCGTCCTAACGCATCGGAAACATCCAACTGCTTTTTTAAAGAATGAATATTTCCACGGGTAAGAGCCATATAATTAAATCCGAAAGTCGCTAAAATTATATCTAATACGAATGCCGGAGGCAGCAAGACCGCAGAAGTAAATAACGGCGACCAAAACATTCCTTGAAATGTAACTCTTCGCGCAGTCCCCGATAAAATACTTCCGTCTTCCATCTCAAACAAAAACCCTTTGGGAATAGTGGAATATTCCAATCGGAAAGCAAACATATCCGCCTCAATAATATCGTGGAACCGGTTTAACGCATCACGTGAATCGAATACGGATTCGCCGAAATCATCAAACGTGAGAGCTGCATAAGCTTTTTTGAAAGGAATACAGGATATTACCAATACCAATAAAAAAAACAAAAAACGATAGATTTTCAATGCACTCCCCTTTTCAAAAAATTTGTCTTAGGGTATATCAATCCAAAAAATATTTCAAGTTTTAAAACGGTTTTGCAAAAAAAAAGATTGCCCCTACATTACAAGCGAAGGGCTTTTTATTTATAGATGCGGAAATTATATGTGCAAAATTATTATTCGATATCGAAATTCCGGCGCTCATTTCTGTTTTCTTGACACAAGACATTCCCGATAAACTTGACATTTCCGCAAATAATTAATATCATTGATATAAATTCAAAAATGAGGAAACCGTCTTATGATAAAAAAGCTCATTATGATTATCATTCCTTTATGCGCAGCCTGTATAATTGCCGTCTTTCTTTCCGGTAAATTAAAATCCGCCGTTCCGATTTTGGAAATAGAAACCGAAATAACAGCAAAAGACTTTTTCCAGCTATTTTACAATTTAGGCAAAGGGTTTAATGAAAAAAATTCTACAAAAACAAATGTTGAGCCAAGCGAAGAAATCCAGCGACTTGTCTTTGAATTGCCGAAACGCGGTGTGGAAAAAATACGAATTGACCCACTAACAAAAAGCGGTGAAATCAAAATATACTCCATCGAATTCAGGTTATTCCTGTTTTCCAAAAAATATAATCCCGCAATGATAGCACGCGAATTCAGACCTGTAAATCATATTTCAATCTTTGAAGATAAGAACACATATTTGAGAATAGTTTCTACTGGAAGAGACCCCCATTTTGTTTTCGAGGGGTTTTACAACTATGAAATGATGTTACTGCGAAGACGCAATATTATGGCTATAATTGCCGTTTCATTATTATCCGCAATTTTAACCCTAATCTTGATTAAGCTGATTTTCTCTTTAAAGATATTCAAGAATGGAGTAAACGATACCCGACCGTAAATCAAGCGCCTATGGAAAAGATTTTCTTTTTAAAAGTTAAATTAGGATTATAATAAGGGTCGCCTTTGGAAAAATCGACAGCCCATCTCTTTATAAACAACTGGTTTTCGTTTTTATGCAAATAAAGTTTATAACGATTATCAACATTACCGCGGGTTTTAGACTCGAAATGATAAAGTTGGGAATAAGGCGTCCATACCACAAGATAGTTCTTTTTCCTGATTCTCAAGCACAAATCAACATCGTTATAATCAACGACAAATTTCTCATCAAAACCTCCGACCTCGTTAAACACGTCCTTTCTTATCATAAGACAGGCTCCTGTAACGGCGCTGAGATTCTGCGGAAGCATAGCGCGGTTCATATAACCTTTTTCATACTTAGATAAATACCTGTGAGCGTGTTCAACAAAACCATCATTCCCGATAATAATTCCACCATGCTGAATTGTCTCATCGGCATAATAAAGCTTAGCCCCTACTGCGCCGACATCTTCTCTTTGAGCATATCCAAGCATGGCTTCTATCCAGTCGGATGATAAAACTTTAATGTCATTGTTCAGGAAAAGATAATAGTCGCCTTTTGCCTGCTTTGCAGCAAAATTATTAACTGCGGAATAATTAAACTCTCTATCCCAGTTAATAATACTGACCCGACTATCCTTAGATAATTCATCATAAAGCTCAAAAGTGCTTTTCTTTGTACTTCCGTTTTCGATTATAATTATTTCATAATTCTTATAAGAGGTTTTATCAAAAATAGAATTAACGCATCTTCTTAAATAATTTTCCTGGTCTTTATTGGGAATAATAATCGAAATAAGAGGAGAATTATCTATAACGTAATTAATCTTAAAGGAATTGATAAACATACCTTCGCTGATATTAGCGTTTATATCCATACGGTCAAAATGCTCTTTGAGAGCCTTTTTTGCCAACTTATTATATTCGCTTTCGGTAGTAATCTCACAAACAGCATAAGAAGAAATATCGCGTCTGTGATAAAGGATTTTCGGGACATGATAAATAGCGTCGGTGTTCTCATAAATCCTGAATAAAAAATCAAATTCGCAAGCGCCTTTAAATTCAGATCTAAACCATCCGACATACTCCCCTATATTCCTGCTAACAGCCAAAGCTCTCCCCAAATAATTAAAACTCCTGAACATATCAATACTAAAATCAGGTTTAAAAAGAGGCTCATAACGTTTGCTGAGGCTATTGGAAATCCTGTCTTCATCGGAATAAATCAAATCAACATGACCATTTTTGTTAATCCATCGTGTAATTTCAAATAAAGAAAAAGCCGGCAATACATCCATAGCTCCCAAAAACATAACATAATCACCGCGAGCCTCACCCGCCAACCTGTTAGCCACGTTAGCATAGTTTTCCTTCTTACCGATAGATATATGCCTTATTTTTCCCCAAAACGCCGATACCTCCTCTCTTAATACACCCTCGCTTGACGTATCCGTTGCAATACACAACTCCCAATTGGAATAAGTTTGGCTTAAAACCGATTTTAATGTTTCCCTTAGCAAATCATTATCAGTCGAGGTGGCAACAACTATGATACTAAATTTAGGCTGGTATCTGAAAATAAGTCTTCTCTGTTTTTTTAAAATTGATGAGTTTGGCTCGTTTTTCTCTATCCAAGAATCGTAGTCATTTTTCTGCAATAGCTTGTTGACCCGTTTATCTATTGATATTTTTTTGGTTTTACCGTTACCTAATTTGACAAGCAATGAAAGTTTTCCGACCCCGTCAAATCCGATTATCACACCGGAAAAACCCGAATTTTTTGCATTTATATTGCCGAAATGATTATACACGTCCTCACGCTTAAGGAAATTGTAAAGCGCAAAAATCCGTTGCCCGCTTTTTCTTTTTATAAGAAGATTAATACTGCTGATGCGTTGTTTTGTATTAAAAAGCCACCCGTCTATTTTGAGTATGCCGTCGTCATTAGAAAAGAAATCAATATGAAAAAATGTGTCCTTATATACACTGACACCGTTACCAAACAATTTTTCCTTTAAAAATAACTTCCCCCGAATCCCAAGAAGGTATATGTTTTTTATTAAAGAACGAAATTTCGTTCCCTCCGGCAACAACCTCTTTATAAAAGTCTTCATTCCATCCCCACTAAACAAATATATTTATCCGTCCAACCGACTAACTCTCTTTCACTCATTATAACACCCTCACCTTCAACAGAATGACCGCCCCTCTTTTTTTCCCATCTTTTAAAGACAATATATACCAATTTCCAAAATTTTCAAATCTTCAACCAAAATATATTTTATATATAACTTACTCTAAAATCATAGTAAAAATGAAGTCCTTAAGGGTAAATTTTTTAATCTACTGATTTTAAGTTGTTTAAATTGAATTGTCAAATTTAAAGTTCCGTCATAAACGACAAACATCAATAAACCCTTGACTTTTTAGGATATTTTATTTATAATACTAAATATTAGATTTCTAACTATATAGAGGTGTAGTGCCGTGCCGAAACAAAAAAATAATATGGACTTGTCCATAAGACGCGCCTTAGTCAGAACTTATAAACTATTGATGAAGGGTTTTTCAAAAGATAACGATATTTCACCATTAAACCGCACTCAGGCTCATATAATCCTCTTTATATTATACGAAGGACGGTTATCTATGAGTGAACTGCACCGTATTTCGGGACTTGAAAAAGGCAGTCTTACCGGAATAATAGATAAACTTATAGACCTAAGTTTTGTTATACGGACCCGAGACCAACTTGACCGCCGCAAAGTCTTTATCGAACTTACGGATAAAGGACAAACCATTGCACGGGAAATCGAAAAAAAAATTGATAATCATATTAGGAAAAAATTAGACATTTTATCCGAAACCGATATTCAAAGATTTAAAGACGCTATAAATACTCTTGAAGAAATATCGCAAATTCTTCAGGCTGAATAAACGGAGATTTTTATGCATAAAGGTTCTCATATACTTGGAAATGAAAAAATCGGCAAACTCCTGATTAAACTATCACTACCGGCAATGGTCGGTATGCTGGTTCAGGCTACTTACAACCTCGTTGATACAATCTTTGTAGGACAAGGCGTTGGTATGAATGCTATCGGGGGTATCGCCATTGTCTTTCCTATTCAGGTTATTATAATGGCAATAGGTATCGGGCTTGGTATCGGAGGCTCCTCGTTGATTTCACGCGCATTAGGCGCTAAAAATAAAGAACTCGCCTCGAAAACCTTGGGCAATATGGTCGGGGCTTCCCTTGCAATAGGTATCCTCTTTACAATTATAAGCTTTCTCTTTTTCGATAATATCCTCGATATTTTCGGCGCTAAAACGGAAACCCTGATGACTTACGCTAAAGAATATTTTTCCGTGATACTCTGGGGTATCCCGCTTATATCATTCTCCGTTACCACAAACAATGCCGTTCGCGCGGAGGGTAACGCCAACGTTGCGATGGGAACTATGCTTGTCGGAGCTTTGCTCAATATAATTCTCGACCCGATTTTCATATTCGGACTAAATATGGGGGTAAAAGGCGCGGCTCTTGCCACATTAATTTCCCAGCTTGCAACTTCGGTCTATCTCTTTGCATATCTTCAAGGCGGTAAAAGCGAACTGCATCTAAGTATAGTGAACCCCATTTTTTGTAAAGAAATCAAGCGCAATTAAGGTGGTTCAAAGGCATTTCTGTATTTCCAAAATACACTGTTGCAGGGGTTAGA
>Ga0334898_1001386_pt1 | contig 27467 bp, 27 predicted proteins | sample GraSluR3_MG_10_FD_207228 | JGI IMG/M metagenome (GOLD analysis project Ga0334898, IMG submission 207228) | Sludge microbial communities from methane-producing bioreactor in Wageningen University, Netherlands - Granular Sludge_3_08-R3 | ecosystem: Engineered > Bioreactor > Anaerobic >... | reverse complement strand
CGGCTTGTGACATCAACTCATACATGTCCTCGAAAGGGACTGAATCCATCCCCAACAGCCCTTTGATCCAGCCTATCGCCTTCCCACTGGTTGAGATGAGACCCGAGATGTTGTGAAAAGGTTTCACAGGATGGAGATATGCCAACAATCGATCATCATCAATCGGGTGGGCGGAGCAGAGGTTGATTCCCTCGCTGGTACCCGATCGATCGCATACCATACCCGGTTCCACCACGGCACATCCCAAAATGGAAACGAGGAAATCGGGACCAGCGGCGAAGACAGGTGTTCCTTCCTTCAATCCCAAGACTCCCGCTGCTTTGGATGTCACCTTGCCCACAAGTTCCCCCGGACGAATGAAGGGAGGGAATTTGGTCTTGTCCAACCCCACTTCAGCAAGCAGGTCATCTGTCCAATACCATCTGAGTGCATCATCGGCATGCAGGACGATGGCAGCTTCTTCAGTGAGAAGGTAGTTCAAGAATTCGAAGGAAGAGAGGAACCATCGCGTCTTGCGATAGGTATCCGCTTCGGTTCGCGACATGTGGAGCACCTGGGGAAGGATGAAGCTGGCATCAACGAATTGACCCGAAAGGGAAGATATCTCGCTACTCTCGAGTACCGCCCGCCGATCGAGCCATAAGCGGGCATTGCCGGCATCTGCATGCAGTAGCGTTCCACGCAACTCAGGCTTGCCGAATACGGGAACCACTGTAGGTCCGTTGCCACTGATCACGATCGCTCGGGCCTCATGGGCATTCGGAATCTTCCCACATATGGTCGCCAACGCTTCGGACCATTTGCGTGGATCGGTCTCCTGTGATCCATCGGTACTGGGAAGGACCGACAAGGGTACTTTGGCTATATATTGCAGCGTACCGCGTTCATCGAACAAGGCACCCTTGCAGTTGGTGGTACCGACATCTATCGAAAGGACCATTCATTCCCCCATTCGCAACAATACCCGATAGGACGATCCCGAGAGGGCCTCCTTCACCGCATCATCCGCTTGTTCCATAGGATATATCCGACTGATAAGATCATCAACCACCACTTTCTTGTGGGCCAAGGCCTTTGTGGCGGTATGGAAATCCTTTTCACTTCTTCCTTCGGATCCTGTGATGGTGAATTCATTGCGATGTATCGTGTTCATATCGACTGGCAAAGTAGGCTTGTCGCCATAGGAGGTATAGATGTTCAGCACCCCACCAGAGGCAAGTGCACGAACTCCAGCCTGTACCGCGCACACCGCCGGGGTGGTGATGATACAGGCATCCACTCCCCGATCGGCGGTCATCGACATGATGTGCAGATGGAGTGCTTCCGGATCGGTTGCATCGAACACCGCGTCCGCTCCCATGGCTTTCGCGTCGGCAAGTCGGGTCGAATCGATGTCGCAGACTATCGTTCTGATTCCCATCGCCAAAGCAACCTTGAGATGCAACAAACCCATCGTTCCCGCACCTGAGATGAAAAGGGTATCGCCAAGAGATAATTTGGTTTTCCGTATCGAACGGATACAACAGGCCAGAGGCTCCGCGAACGCAGCCTGTTCGAGAGCGAGATCCTTCGACACCACCTGCAACTGATCGGGATTGACCGCAATATATTCGGAAAAGGCTCCGAGTACACGCTGTCCCTTCTTGAACCTGTTCTCACAGAGGTTGGAATTACCTGAGAGACATGCGGGACAGGCATGACATCTGTTTACGAGATCAAGCACCACATGATCTCCTTCTGATACGGAAGTCATCACACGCTTTCCTACGGATACCACGACCCCACTCGCCTCATGACCAGGAACTATGGGGTAATAGATTTTTCTTTCCCCGTCGTACAATCTCTGTTCCAGAGTGCAAATCCCACAAAAGGCGATTCTGACCAGTACTTCATGGTCCTGCAATTCGGGGATCGGTTCATCCCGCAATTCCAGATGTGTGGGTTCGGTCAAATATACGCGCTTCATGAATTACCTCTTTACACTTATAGTTTACGTTTAACGTTAATTTTAACTTATTGACAGTGTGGGCCCGAATTGGGATTCTGTCAAGTGAAGATTTGTGGTACCATGTGTATACACAACCGAAACAGGTGGCAGTGTGGAAGAGAAACAGTACAGGATTGGAGAGCTGGCGAGAAAGGCGGGAGTCACACCGAGAACCGTCCGCTACTATGAATCGCTCGGATTGTTGAAAACTCAAGATCGCAAGGATGGAGGCCAACGCCACTATACCGACGAGGATCTCGTGTATCTCAATCGTATCATTCAGTTGAAGAATTACGGCATGTCGCTTGATGAGATCGCTGAAATCATCCGTCTGGGAAACGAGGATTCGACCGGGGAAAAACGCCGCTTGGAATTGTTGAAGCAATACCGGAAATTATTGAGCAAGGAAATCCAACACCTCAAGCAGATCCAACGACTTATAGAGGACTTGAGTTGGCACGTGGAACAGTTGGAATCGGTCGATGTCAACTTCAAACAATGTCCCGGGAGTGCCTGTCCAAAGTGTGAATTCAAGGACAGGTGTGAATTCTATCGGGAAGAGAAGCTCTGAACGCAACCCTTCGCTCCTTGAGGATCATAAAAGATCCAACAATTTAGCTACAATATCCTTGGGAAAATCCTTGTCATCGGAATCTTCGACAAGCTGCTTCAGAAGTGCCTTGGAATGAGTATCCTGGGGTACCAGGTGATTGGCTTCCCTTGTGGCGTCCTCGGCCAAGATCCTGTTGGAAAGAGCCAGTCCTTTCGCCAACAAGGCTTTTGGGCCACCATCTTTGGCCAATGACTCGCAGATGGCCTCCTGTTCCGCCTTGCTCTGGGCCAACAACCCGAGCGCAGCAACCACGGCTCCATCCTTTCCGGGCTTCTCGGGGTATCGGTCATATACCAGATGGATTGCATGGGATGGACAGGCATCCACACAGAGACGACAACCATCGAGACATTTGGCGAAATCTATTTGTCCGTTTTCCGTATCGGTCGCCCCTGTGGGACAGACGAACAGACAAAGACAGTCCTTGGTACATAGTTTGATGTTTCTCGCTGCATGCATGGGACACCTCCTCAGGAAATCTTGACGAATCGGGATGCGGGAGCCTTGCAGATCGGACACAGTTGGGGGACATCGGATGCAACCGCAATAAATCCACAGGCTTCGCATACATACACTTGGTTGCCATCCAGAAGGGCGTCCCCTTGTGTCTCGAATCGGGCGAGCAATGATTTGTGGATCGCGGTAACCTTCTTTCCCCAAGTGACACACCGCAAAGCACCACGATCTACCACAGCGGAGGCTTCGTTCTCCACCGCGGCATACTTCTTGGCGATATCGTCGGCGATCATTGGCGACAAATCGGAGAAGTCCTTCGATTCGAGGTGTGCAATCCTACCCATATGGTAACGTGAGAGCTGTGAGAAAAGGACAGACTCCTCGTTCTTCAATTGCTTCTCGCCGGCTTTTGCCAAGTTGCTGCATATGGCTGCCAACACACCATCGCTGTAGCTTGTGGATTGTTCCATTGCATGCCTCCTTCATATTTAAAGCTGTCTTCCATGCTACCATCGCTTGGTGATGTTGTCACCAACTCTTTTGTTGACCATATGATAGCTAGCGGCTATGTTATGCACATAAATTGAAACCAATAGAAGGAGGCCAAACATGGCTGTCACATTGTATAGCACACCGACTTGTGGATTTTGCAGGATGGCGAAGAGTTATCTTCAGAACAAGAACATTCCCTACACCGAGTACAACGTAGCTTCGAATTCCGAGAAGGCTCACGAGATGGTACGGAAATCTGGACAAATGGGAGTTCCCGTATTGGATGTCAACGGAAAAATCATTGTGGGATTCGATCGTGCGGCGATCGATCAGGCTCTCAAGCGCTGACCAATCCATGCCGATGGACTCGGCGTTACAACACCCCTTCCGCAAGGATGGACTCGATCATAGGCAGTTCGTACTCAATCAAGAATTTGTCGAGTTCATCCTTGCTGATGAAGGATTCCTTCATTCCACCCGGATCCACATATGATTCCATCCAGTCGGTACTTTTCGCCACTATTTCCAACACTCCACACCAGTAATCGAGTGCATCACCACTCATGTTTTCAGGACCCATCACATAACGTGAAAAACGAAGATCCAATCCACCATATCCTCTCCCAACGAATGATTCGGCTTCCGAAAGCATGATCGCATTCGGCACATCGGAAAATATTGCGATGATCTTTAGATTTCCCGAATGCACCTCTTCCTGTGCCTCGGATGGGTTGAGGATGCCTGCATCCAACCGACCCGACAACAATCCCTGCACGATCGGCAAGGCACTGTCGTAATAGACGGATTGGAGATTCCCCGCTATTTTCGTATTCAACCGACTCACACAGTAACGGTCCAGGATATCGGCTGTACCGACCATAAGTCGTCTATTAGATGCAATGGACACAAAGTCTTCGACCGAATGGATCTCACTTGTGTTCGGAACCACCAATAGCACAGGATCCTCCACCATGCGAACGATCGGGACAAGTTCCAATCTGCCTGTGTCCTGGTACATCCTCAATAGGTGGGAAGTATTGGCAACACATAACACAGTATCGGGTTGGGGCCTGCTGTTGGCATATGCGACCGCGGCCAAACCCGATCCTCCCGGTTTGTTCACCACTTCTACGGACTCTTGTGGAGAAAGTACCGTCGAGAGACTGTCGGCAAGTGTCCTGGCCATGATGTCGCTTCCGCCACCTTTCGAAGCGGGAACCACGATCTCAACCCGAGAATCGATGGAGAACGCCTCTTCGTCGCTACCCATGGCTCCCAAGGAACATGGAAAAGAGAGCATAAGACTCATGCAAAGGCCTACAATTGTTCTCACAATATCCATCGATACCAGCATACTCCAAATCATCGGAATGTCCACCACCAAAGGATATCCTCTTTTCAACTGTCGATGTTCAGGGTACCATGAATCCTAGGAGGCAACCTGTGGATACCATTGAGACCATGCTTACACGACGATCAGTTCGTGTCTACGATCCGAAACCGATCGAAGAATCGGTATTGCACACTGTATTGGATGTCACCCGCCATGCTCCCTCGGGCAGCAACAGGGAGCCCACCAGGTTGGTGGTGGTGAAGGATGGCAGAAGACGTGAAGCACTATCCGAATACTGTGCCAACCAGAAGTTCATCTCCCAAGCTCCGGTGGTGATCGCAGTGGTGGGAAAGACCATCGCCTACAACCGGGGAGGCTACATGGGAGAGAATTCGACCTTGGTCGACGGTTCGATTGTGCTCGACCATTTGACCCTGGTCGCCCGTTCCTTGGGCTTGGGAACTTGTTGGATAGGGGCCTTCGACAATGCAAAGGTAAAGGCATACCTGGAAATACCGGAAGGGTGGAATGTGGTGGGACTCACTCCTCTGGGATATCCTGCGGATCCCGGAGTTTTCAAGGAAACCGATAGAAGAATGTCGCTCGAACAATTCGTCATGGCCGAGAAATGGAGTATACCATGAAGGAGGACCTCTACAGTCTCCATACTTCCGAAGTCGGACAGTTTCTCATCGTTGAATCACAAAAAGCGATCGTGGAAGTGTTCATGGAACCGGAAGGGAATCTGACCTACGACGGGGTACTGAGGGAAACTCCCCTCATTGACACGACCTGGCAACAATTGCAGGAATATTTTTTAGGTCAAAGGAAGGATTTCACCATTCCACTTGCACCAAGGGGAACTCCGTTCCAGCTTTCAGTGTGGAAGGCTTTGTTGGATATCCCCTATGGCGAAACGAGAAGTTATAAGGAGATCGCGATGGCGATCGGCAATCCGAAAGCCGTCAGGGCGGTCGGCATGGCCAACCATCGCAATCCCATCTCATTCATCATCCCATGCCATCGAGTGATAGGCGCCAATGGAGCATTGGTGGGATATGGTGGCGGCATTGATCTGAAAAAGAGATTGCTCGATATGGAACGGGCGAATTCACGTTAAGATTCCCCTGAGGCAAAGCGGAACCCGAATTCACGACAGGCGTCGGACTCGGGACCCGGCTCTTCTTGGATTGCCAACCCTTCTTCGAAAAGCGAAGCACCCTTTTCTTTCACGCGTGCTTCCCAAGATCTCATCCATTGGCCGTCACCCCATCCAAAGGAACCGAACAGAGCGACTTCCCGGCCTGCGAGATCATCCTCTATCTGTTCGAAGAATGGCAGAAACACCAAATCATCCAGCTCCTCTTGTCCCATCGCGGGACATCCGAAAGCCAGTTTATCGTAGTGCTCCAACACACTTGTGTCACACTGCTCAACCGGCAAAACATCGGCTGTCGCACCGGATTTCCTCATCCCTTCGGCCAGCAACTGTGCGATGGTTTCGGTGTTGCCTGTACTACTATAATATATTATTGCGATTCGCATGATGAACTCCTCCATTGTCGACAATAGCCAACATCCATAATGTAGGAAGAAGTTCCGATAAGGTCAAATTCAAGACTTTTTAATTGACCTCTGTCACAAACCACTGTATAGTCTAGATATCTGGATATTCTTTATTCCGGGTCATTGTTCTGTAGGCCGTGTGTTTCCAATCGGGGGAGAAGAAATACGCGGCCTTTCCATGTGCTCTCACCTCTTGATGAAAGTCCCCTCGTCGAGTTCCTTGAATGCCTGTCGCAATTCGGCACGGGTATTCATCACAATCGGACCACCCCAAGCGATCGGCTCCTTGAGCGGCCTACCCGAGACGAGCAGGAACCTGACTCCCTCGGAAGTTGCCTTCACCACCACACCATCACCGTCGCTCAGCAGTACTGCCCTGTGGGAGGGTACGGTATCTCCCGATTCATCGAAATGACCTGAACCTCTTACCAGATAACAAAACAAAGTGGCCTCGGGATCGACGGAGAGGTGCCAAGAGGCATCCGGCTGCAATTCTACATCCAGATAGAGCGTCTTCACATAATCGCCTTGGACAGGTCCGACTTTTTCACGGTACCTTCCTGAAATGACCCTGACTTTGGAGCTCTCGTTCACCACCTCGGGAACCATATCGCTGGTGATGTCGCGGTAGGCCGGTTCGGTCATCTTGTCCTTGGAAGGCAAGTTGATCCACAGTTGTGCCCCAAGGATTCTTGGTACAGCCTGGGGCATCTCCTGATGGATGATCCCACTTCCCGCAGTCATCCACTGGCAACAACCATCCAGGATGCTTCCCGAATTGCCCAATGAATCCCCATGCTCAATATCGCCATGTATGAGATAGGTGACCGTCTCTATTCCCCGATGGGGATGCCAAGGAAATCCCTTCACATAATCTTCGGGATTTCTTGAATCGAAGGCATCCAACATCAAGAACGGATCGAAATCCTCCACATCGGATTTCCCGATCACCCGTACCAGCTTGACTCCCGCACCATCGTATTGGACGGTCCCGCCAACCAGCTTTCCAATTCGTCTCATGCCCATATGAACCTCCGGTTGGGCAAGTATAACATATTGTGGTTTTCCACACCTACAAGAAGTTCAAATCGCTTTCAATTTGCAATTTGTGTAAAAATTGGGTACAGTAGGGTAAGAGTATATCCAAAACTACAAGGAGGAATATCTCATGGAAGTGAAATTTTATCGTTGCAATGTATGCGGAAATATCGTGGAGTTGGTCCACAATGGTGGCGGAGAACTCGTCTGTTGTGGACAACCCATGGTGGAATTGAAGGCCAACACAACCGATGCCGCTACAGAAAAACATGTTCCTGTGGTTGAGAAGGATGGCGACACGACTGTCGTGAAGGTTGGCTCGGTCGCCCACCCGATGACCGATGAACACTACATCATGTGGATCGCAGCGGTGACGGAGAACGGCATCTTTAGAAAAGCCCTCAAACCTGGAGACAAGCCGGAGACATCCTTCTGCTGTATCGGCAAGGTTGTGGCCTACTACGAATACTGCAATCTGCACGGGCTTTGGAAAGTGGCTCTCTAGCCCAGGACACACTGCAAGAAAACGCCGGTCGATCGACCGGCGTTTTCATCAGCTGTCATACTGTTCTTAATCGAGCACCAACGAAGGGGCCGTGTAGACTCTCGACTGGAAACTCTGGTCAAGCATGAACAGGCCTTGGCCTTCACCGGCAAGTTCATACTTGCGGATGTTGTTCTCGGCGTTCATCTCCTCTTCTCCCTGCTCCTTCACGAACCAATCGAGGAACTGCCTGGTGCGGTAATCCTTCACCTCTCCGGCAACATCGTAAATCGTGTTGATCGAAGCGGTGACATATTGCTCATGTTCCAAGGCAGCTTCCAGCGGCTCCCTATAACTCTTGTACTTGCGGGAAGGATCGGCGATCGTTTCGAACTTTACCGCATGACCGTTGTTCAACAGGTATTGACGGAACAACATCGCATGGTCGCGCTCCTCCTGGGCCTGGATCACGAACCAATTGGCAAATCCATCCAGTCCCTCCTTGGCGTAATAGTTTGCCATATCGAGATAGAGGTACGCCGAGTAGAACTCCTTGTTGATTTGGGAGTTCAACAATTCCACTACTTTTTCATTCAACATATTTCACACTCCAGCGGTGCATATGGGCACCAAATTGTAATATGTTCAAATATACATCAGAATAATGCTTTCGGCAAAACTTACGCACATTTCCAATCGAGAAAAATCCATCGATATATTGACGAGATCACCTCACATCCATATTATTGCTGATGGCAAATATTGCTATCGGCAACATTCCAACGAGGAGCTGTTCATGTACGATCTTTGCGATATACGACAAATAATGGTTGGCTTGCGCCATTTCGAACAAGAGTTGAAGCAAGCAACCGACCTATCCTTGAATGAAGCACTCTGTCTCTGCCATACAGGCAAAGGCCTCGGTGAACCCGGTATGATGGCCAGGGAGCTGGAGCTCTCTCCTTCCCGCCTCAGCAGGATTCTCGAATCACTTGAAATGAAAGGATTGCTCGAAAGAACGATTTCAACCGAAGACAGGAGGAGCATCATGTTGCAACTCTCGGAAAGGGGAGAAACCATAGTGGAAAAACTCCATTGCACCGAAATCCCTCTTCCACGCCATATCGAACAAGCAATTGAAACACTGCATGCACACATGCAATCAGGAGAAACCAAATGAACACCTATGTGATAGTTGGTGGCGTAGCCGGGGGAGCTGGTACCGCCGCCAGATTGAGACGTCTTGATGAACATGCGAACATCATCATGTTCGAACGGGGAGCACATATCAGTTATGCCAACTGTGGACTCCCCTACTATGCCGGAGGGACCATTACCGAACGATCCCGGCTCTTCGTGGTGACCGAACAGCGGTTCAACGAAGTATTCAATGTTGATGTGAGGACAAAACACGAAGTCCTTTCCATCAATAGGGAAGAACAATATGTCCATGTGAAGGACCTTACCACAGGGAATGAATTCGACCAGTACTACGATACACTGGTATTGAGTCCCGGAGCATCTCCGGTACGCCCCAGGATTCCCGGCATAGACGATCCTGCGATCTTCTCTGTCCGTTCCGTTTCCGACATTGACGCGATCGTACGTAAGGTGGAGAATCCACAAACGACCCGCGCAGTGGTGGTGGGTGGTGGATTCATTGGACTCGAGATGGCCGAGAACCTCAAGGAGAGGCACTTGAAGGTCACGTTGGTCGAAGCATTGGACCAAGTGATGAATGTCATCGATTACGACATGGCCGCGATCGTGCAGCAGCATCTTCGCGACAAGGGGATCCAACTCCATCTCAAGGATGGGGTAAAGAGCTTCGAGCGGCAGAAGGGAGAATTGCTGGTCACTCTCTCGTCTGGAACCGTCGTGGCCACAGATATGGTGATCCTTTCGATAGGTGTCCGTCCCGATACCAAGCTTGCCCACGATGCGAAGTTGACATTGGGCAAGAGTGGAGCCATCTCTGTGGATGACCAATTCAACACCAGCGACCCCCATATCAAGGCGGTGGGGGATGCGATCGAGTATCCCAGTCCGTTCACCAAACAACCGGTGACGGTACCTCTGGCGGGACCGGCGAACAAACAGGCACGACTGGTGGCAGAAGCTATCGTAAAAGGGTCCTGCAAACCCTATTCGGGCACCATTGCGACAAGTATCGCCAAAATATTCGATCTCACCGCAGGATCCACCGGAATGACCGGAAAACAATTGAAAATGGCCCAGATACCCTACGCCGAAGTAGTCACCCATGCCGGTAGCCATGCAGGATATTACCCCAATGCGTTGCAGCTCGCCATCAAAATCCTCTACGACCCAGAGAGCGGAGAACTCTATGGGGGACAGGCTGTGGGCTACGACGGAGTGGACAAGCGGATAGACGTGCTTGCCGCATTTATCAAGAAGAAAGGTACCATTGATGATCTGGCCGAATTCGAACAGGCGTATGCCCCACCCTTCTCCAGCGCGAAGGATCCTTTGAATATGGTCGGTTTCATAGCCCAGAATGTCACCGATGGCTACAGCAAGGTGGTGACCTGGGACCAGATTCCCGCTTTTCGGGAGAAGGGTGCATTCATACTCGATGCCCGAACCGAAGAGGAATTCGATTTGGGGGCCATCGATGGAGCGGTGAACATCCCACATACGCTCATCCGTTCACGCTTGTCGGAAATCCCAAAAGATCGTCCCATAATAGTCTATTGTGCCATGGGTGTGAGGGGGTACCTCTCCGAACGGATGCTGGAGCAACATGGCTACAAGGAGGTGTACAACCTCACCGGAGGGTACAAGACATGGCATGTGGTGGACAATGAACTGGATGCATTGGAACATCCCCAGGATGTCCACGTTTCTCTGTTCACACCCAGCCCGGGCGAGGAAGATGGCAGTCCTCGAGCACCACAAAGCGAATCGATCAAGCTGGTCGATGCGTGTGGGTTACAATGTCCCGGACCGATTCTCACCATGAAGAAGACAATGGACGGGATGACTGCAGGAGACTTCCTCAGGGTCTTGGCCACCGACCCGGGTTTCAACCGAGATGTGCAATCCTGGAGCAAACTCACCGGGAACCGGCTTGTCTCTTTGGAGACCAAAGATGGGAAGATCGAAGCGGTGTTGGAAAAAGGTCCAGGCAAGACAGCTCTCCCGACAGCAGTCGCAGCGCCCCAGAATGGAGCCTCGATCATTGTCTTCTCGAATGACATGGATCGGGTCCTCGCGGCATTCGTACTTGCCAATGGAGCAGCTGCCACAGGTCGGAATGTGACCATGTTCTTCACCTTCTGGGGCCTTACCGTACTCAGGACGAAAAAGACCGGACAAGTGAAGAAGGATTTCATGGGAAGGATGTTTGGGATGATGCTTCCCAAGGGAATGGACGATCTCTCATTGTCCCAGATCAACTTCGGTGGAATGGGACCCAAATTGATGAAGAAGAGGATGAAGCAGAAACAGGTGGACCAATTGCGTTCGATGTACACCCAGGCACGGATGGCCGGAGTAAGGATGGTCGCCTGCCAGATGTCGATGGACATTATGGGAATTCCCCAACAGGAGTTGCTTGACGGGATCGAAATCGGAGGAGTTGCCACCTATATGGAGGCTGCGAGTGAAAGCGGGGTGAATCTGTTCATCTGACAACCGCTGTGATATACTGGGTGGAAGGATATGGTGTGGTATCCTGAAGCCCCGACAGCATGGGAGATCTCTTCGGGACCTCCCATTTTCATTGAATCGAAATAGGAGAATCATCGATGTTGTACAGACCATTCGGAAACACAGGAAAAAAAGTATCGATAGTCGGCATGGGAGGTATGAGATTCCGTAAGGAGGATTATGCCGGTGGAGACTATACCCGCGCCGTGGAAGTGGTACACAGGGCCCATCAATTGGGTGTGAACTATTTCGATACCGCTCCGGGATACTGCGACGACACGAGTGAGAAGATATATGGTGCAGCCTTCAAGACCATGAAGAGGGACACCTTCCATGTATCCACCAAGTGTGGACTGTGGAATGCCACCACCGCCGATGGTGCAAGGCGCATGATCGACCAATCTTTGGAGAGAATGGGTCTCGATATGATCGAGTTCTACAACATGTGGTCGATCAAGACCTTGGACGATTATCATCAATATATGAAGAAGGGTGGCGTGTACGAAGGGGCACTGAAAGCCAAGAGTGAGGGTTTGATCCAGCACATTTGCTTCACCACACACCTTGGTGGTGAGGATATCGCAAAGATAGCGAAGGATGGTTTCTTCGAAGGTGTCACCCTCGGCTACAATGCCATCAATTTTGCCTACCGTCAGAAAGGCATCGATGCCTGTCATGAAGCCAACCTGGGGATCGTGACCATGAACCCCCTCGGAGGCGGCATCATTCCCGAACATCCCGACTATTTCTCCTTCCTGAAGCTTGGGGACGATTCACTCGCGGTAAGTGCGTTGAAGTTCATTCTGTCACAAGGCAAGGCAACCCTTGCCATTCCTGGTTTCAGTACGGTCGAACAAGTGGAGGAGAATGTGCGTGCGGCCGAGAATCTCGAACCTGCCACGGAAGACTACCTCGACGAGATGGCCAGCCACCTCACTACCGAGCTCAACTCCTTGTGCACCACGTGCGCCTACTGCGATTCATGTCCACAAGAGATTCCCATTCCACAATTGCTCGATTCCTACAATATGTACATTCTCAGTGGAGGCAATGACGCTGAAGTCCTCGATCGCCTTCGCAACCATTGGGGCATTCCCGCCGATCTGGCTGCGAAGTGTACCGCTTGCGGACAGTGTGAGGCGTTATGTACCCAAAAGTTGCCGATCATCGAACGGTTGGCCCATATCGCCGATATCAAGACCACATAGGAGACTTTGAGGGTGAAGATCAAAGGCCCCAGGACATATGGTTTCGGCCAATTGCTGGTCACCTATAGTGTGGTTCTGGTGATTTCCCTCCTATTGTTGGGGGCCATGCTCTTCACCATCGTATTCAACCAGTTGTCGATGGTGCAGGAACAGACGTCACGGTATGCCACGGTGATGCAAGTTGCCTCCCATCTACGTGAACATCGGGAAGCGTTCAATCGTCTCATATTCGATTCTCCTTCCGAGAGCCAACGGATCCAAATACTCGCCGAGCTCAACGGTGCCGAAACCCGTGCCAAGGCCGAACTGTTGAAATTGGAGACATCCCATGAGGCGAGCCCGGAACAATACTTTCTCCTCAGGGGAATTCGGAACGGTCTCGACTTCATTTCCCAACAACAACGGATCATGATGGAACAACTTCCCCTCGATGTCGAGGGTTTCACCCGCTACTATGTATTGGAAACCACCTATCGACATCTCGATTCCTACGTGTACAGCAGATTCCTTCCCAGTGCGGTGAACCAGGATGCCCAGGCCGTCAGTAGGATGCAGACCACGATAGGCAATATCAGGATCCTCTCCATGGTCCTCGTGGTGTTCTTCGCCTTCATCTATACCATAGCGATCATTCTGGTGGTACGATCGCTTTCCCATCCTGTCCAGAAGATGGCCGAAACCGCTCGTGAGATCACCAAGGGGAATCTCGAGACTCCCGATCTACCTGCCGTCGGACCGATAGAGATACGATTCCTCGAACAAAGCCTCAACTCGATGAAGGCAAGCTTGAAGGAAAGGATCGAGACATTGGATGAAAATGCGAAACTGGAGAAGAGGATACATCAGCAGGAACTCCAGAGGATAAAGGTGAAGAGGGAACTGGATAGGGCAAGGCTACTTACCCTCCAGGCACAGATCAATCCCCACTTCCTCTTCAATGCGATGAATACGATCAGTCGTACGGCCCTGTTCGAGGATGCGGAACAGACATCCGAGCTCGTCACCGATCTTGCGGGGATATTCCGTTATATGCTGGACCAAAGGACTACCGTCCATTTGCATGAGGAGATCGAATTCATTCGCAAGTATCTGAAGATCCAGAAAATCAGATTTGGGGATCGGCTCGAATACCGCATCAATTCCTCCGAAGAAGTCCCCCAACTCCCGATTCCTCCCTTGATTATCCAACCTCTTGTCGAAAATGCGATCATACATGGATTGGAACCACTCGAGGAGGGGGGTATGGTTGAGGTGAACATCTCCCAGGATAAGCGGAAACTCTCGATCATTGTTCGCGATACGGGGGTAGGAATTGATGATCCCGATGTGATGAATACCCTCGAATCGGCGCCAAAAGGAGACAACAGCCACATCGGATTGACGAATGTACTTGAACGTATCAAGCTCTACTATGGAAAATCGGCCAAGATGGAGGTCGGCATTGCAAAGCCGTCCGGTACCATCGTCACATTGCTGCTTCCCATCCGAAAACAGGATCGATTGGGAGATTGACCATGTACACACTCCTCATAGCCGATGACGAGCATCTTGAAAGGGAAGCGATCGATCTGCTGGTGAAGCGAAGCACTCTCCAATTCACCACCATCAAGGTACGCAATGGGCGACAAGCTGTGGAGGCTGTTCAGAAGACCCATGTCGATATCGCCTTCCTCGATATCAGGATGCCGGGACTGTCTGGACTTGAAGCTGCGAAAAGGATCAATGAAATCGCCCCCGATTGTCGCATCGTATTCCTCACTGCATGGAACTCCTTTGATTTCGCCCAAGAGGCGATACGTCTTGGAGCGAAGGATTATCTGGTGAAACCCGCATCACCACATGATGTGATCACACTGCTTACAAGATTGAAACAGGAACTCGATCAACGTGGTACCACCGGCACCTATAGCAGCACCGAAGAAGTCAGGACCATCCTCAGACAATTCAGCCGCAGTTTTTTCGCCGCCCTGAAATATGGTGTGGTGGGAGATGAAGGGATACGGACGTATCTACGCTTGGAAGGAATCGAGATGAATACGGGTATTGCGTTGGTGGTCGATGGAATTGAGGAGCAGCGTTTGGCTTCAATATTGGAAAAAAGTGTGCAGGGGCCTCGCTATGAAGCCTGTTGCTTTCCCACTGTCGACAGAATCAGCGTACTTATGTTTGCTTTGGATCCCGAAGCCCTCGCATTGGCAATCAAAGCGGAACATCTCCTTTTGCAGTGTCCGCAATGTCATGTGGGAATGGGTACACCATTCTCTACATATGGAGGAATACCAAAATCCCTTCGCGAGGCCTCCCAAGCCTATGGTATCGCATCAAGTGGCAAGCAGACTTTGGTGAAGTTCGAATCCTTGGTTGGATATGCCCTTCTTGATGATGAGATCGACAAGACTGAGCGGCAATTGATCGATGCGGTGTTGTCGTCCAACCAAGGAGATGCAAGAAGACTTGCACACTTGTTGCAGGATCGAATAGCCCTCACCCATACCGAACAAGAGGCATTCTTGGATCGTTATTACGAAACGGTTCTCGTGGTCACACGAGCCGTACGCAATGGCATCGACCACTTCTCTTATGAACCATTGCAAAAAACTTCACCGATGGAACTCGAACGCTACTTCATGGATTTCATCGATTCGGCCTGTGAGGTGATCGGGATGGACAGAAAGGACAAGTATCTGCGATTGTTCAAGGATGTGAAGGAATATATCAATTCCCACTACGCCGAACCGCTTTCACTTGAACGGTTGTCAGAGATGTATGGATTGAGTCCGGGATATTTCAGCCGTCTATTCAAGGAATATGTCGGAGAATCTTTCGTCGACCATCTCACCTCTTGCAGGTTGAATGTCGCCAAACAGATGATACGTACGGGGATGAAGATTCGCGAGGCCGCGGAGGTGACCGGATTCTCCGATTACTCATATTTTTCACGTGTCTTCAGGAATTCAGTGGGACTTTCACCTCGGGATTTCCAAAAAAAGCTAAAATAATTCTTTCAAATATATATAAATATTAGATTATTTGTAAAATCTTGTAAAATAAATGCCCAAAAATAGAATTCTCCAACTAGGAATCACCACACCTCCGTAGGATACTTTGGACATCACTAAGATTCCAGGAGGAACCATATGAAAAAAGTATTGCTTGCCATGGTAGTGGCATCCCTGTTGGTAGCCCCGATCTTCGCCCAAGGCGGAACCGAGGCCTCTGCTGAAAAACCCATCGTCCTTCGTCTGGCGGACAACCAGCCCGACGGGTATCCCACAGTGGTGGGAGACCTTGAGTTTGCCCGGTTGGTCGAGGAACGATCCAATGGTCGCATCAAGATTGAAGTGTACAACAATGGACAGCTTGGAGATGAGAAGTCTGCGATCGAACAGGTCCAGTTCGGTGGAATCGACTTCACACGTGTCTCGATTTCTCCTCTTGCCAACTTCAAGCCGCTGCTCAACGCATTGCAGATGCCCTATCTCTACCGTGATTCCGACCACATGTGGAAGGTCCTCAACGGAGAAATCGGAAATTACTTCCTCAACTCCCTCTCCGATGTCGGCTTCATCGGTCTCGTCTACTACGATAGTGGAGCACGTAACTTCTACAACTCAGTGAAGCCCATCTATAAGGTTGCGGATCTCAAGGGAATGAAGATTCGTGTGCAGGAATCGACTCTGATGATGGGTCTTGTTTCCGCTCTCGGTGCCGTTCCCACACCACTTCCGTACGGTGATGTCTACAGCGCATTGCAGACGAACGTCATCGATGGTGCAGAGAACAACTGGCCCTCATACGACACCTCCAGCCACCATGAAGTCGCGAAGTTCTACTCGATCGACGAGCACACCCGTGTTCCCGAAATGATCGTGGCCTCCAAGATCACCATGGACAAGCTTTCCGAAGCAGACCAGGAATTGATCAAGCAGGCCGCAAAGGATTCCGCCCCAGTGCAGATCAAGGCTTGGGCCGACTTCGAAAAGAAATCGGAAGCAAAGGTAGTCGCAGCCGGGTCAAAGATCAATAAGATCAACGACCAAGCCGAATTCGCCGCAGCAATGGAACCCCTCTACGACAGCTTCCTCAATGCTGAAGGAAAAGAGTGGGTCAAGAAGATCAAAGCGGTAAAATAGACTTGTGGATTTCTGAAACCGTCGTGTACCATGGAGAGGGGAATCCTTAGGGATCCCCCTCTTCCATGACGAATTGGCTACCAAAGGAGGTGCCGGACATGAAAGTGTTCAAGAAGTATCTGGACAAGGTGTTCAACTGGGCACTGGTGCTTGCCATGGTCCTATTGGTCGCCATGGTCATCATCGTATTCACAAACGTGGTGTTGAGGTATGGCTTCAATTCGGGGATCAGATGGGCCGAGGAAATCTCTCTGGTCATCGTGATTTGGTTCACCTTCATCGCCATGGCGCTTGGAGTGAAGGAAAATCTCCATATCAACATCACGATTCTTCCCAAGAAACTCCCTCGTGTGTTCAATGATTCATTGAATCTGGTCAAGTACATCCTGGAGATCGTCATTGGATTCATCCTGCTCTATTTCGGTATCGGAGTGACCAGGAACGCGGCGATGTCCAAGTTGCCCGCCACAGGAATTACGAATGCGGTAAACTACATCATAGTTCCCATCGCAGCGATATTCATCATCCTCTACGCAGCCTACTTCCTCTATGTGGCCATCGCCGACCTGAAGCGGGTGCACGATACGACAGGAGGGAAATCCAATGCCTGATCCTTCAACAGCAACAGCCATCCTGATGGGGTCCTTCGTCGTATTGCTATTGCTCAAATTCCCCATCACATTCACCCTCTTCATATCTTCGGTGTTCACCGCACTCTATCTCAACATTCCCCTGCTGTCGATCGTGCAGAGGACCGTGAGTGGAGTGAATTCGTTCTCATTGCTTGCGATCCCATTCTTCATCCTCGCTGGTGAGATCATGGGAAGGGGTGGCATCTCACGTAGATTGGTCGAGTTCTCGAACGCAATGGTGGGACGGGTTCAGGGAGGCCTCGCGGAGGTGAACGTACTAGCATCGATGTTCTTCGGAGGCATCTCTGGTTCAGCGGTTGCCGATGTTTCGTCGATCGGCACCATGCTCATCCCGATGATGGTCGACAAGGGCTACGACGACGATTACTCGGTTGCCGTCACCGTCACCAGTAGTTGTCAGGGAGTCATCATACCTCCCAGCCACAATATGATCATCTTCAGCCTGGCAGCCGGAGGAGGAGTCTCGGTAGGCAAGCTCTTCATGGGAGGGATCATCCCTGGAGTGTTGTTGGGAGTCGCCTTGATGATCGTGAGTTATGTGATTGCGGTGAAACGGGGATATCCAAAAGAGGAAAAATATGGTTTCAAGAGAACACTGAAGGTTTCCCGTGATGCCGTGCTTGGATTGCTCACCGTGGTAATCATCATCGGTGGAGTGGTGACCGGTGTATTCACCGCAACCGAATCGGCTTCAGTAGCAGTGGTCTACGCATTCATCATCACATTCTTCGTGTATCGCGAAATCTCGTTGAAGGAGATGCCGAAGATCCTGCTCCATTCCTTGCGTACACTTGCGATGGTGATGAGTCTGATCGCGGCGGCAAGCGCCTTCGGTTGGTTGCTTGCCTATCTGAGAATCCCCCAAGCTGTGACTACGTTCCTGCTTGGAATCTCACACAATCCGATCATCCTGTTGCTGCTCATCAATGTGATGTTGCTGGTGTTGGGTGCGATCATGGACATGGCGCCATTGATCATCATCGTCACTCCGATCCTCTATCCTGTGATAGTGGGACAATTGGGCATGAGCCCGATCCAGTTTGGTATCATGCTGATCCTCAACCTTGCCATCGGTCTCTGCACCCCACCGGTCGGATCCGCGCTCTTCGTGGGTAGCGCGATCGGAAAGATATCGATAGAGAAGGCTACCAAGGCCATGCTCCCCTTCTATATCGCCATGTTGGTTACCTTGCTGTTCGTCACTTTCTGGCCGGCACTTACCATGACACTGCCGAATATGATGTGACGGTTGCCGATAGCTATCGATAGGCCATGCGGGGGGAGACTCAAGCATGGCCTTTTCTTGTCCTTTGACCGGATATTCCAATACTCACCATGTGTGCACTAGGATCATCCCAAAAAAAAGACAGCACAATCATATTCGACCATGCCGTCTTCAAGCTAGGGGCGTTTGGAGCGCCCCGATCTGTCAATAATTGCGGGCCGCGATCTCAAAGTGAGACTGGGGATGGGCACAGATGGGGCACACCTTCGGAGCTGTCTTGCCAATGTGGATATGGCCGCAGACCCCGCACTTCCAAATCTGCTCGTCCTCACGGGAGAAGACCACTTCCTCTTCCACATTCTTGAGCAATGCAAGATATCTGGCTTCGTGCTCCTTTTCGATCTTGGCCACACCTTCGAACAAGGCTGCGATCTTGTTGAAACCCTCTTCCCTGGCGACTTCCGCAAAGCCTTTGTACATGTCGGTCCACTCGTAGTGCTCGCCCTCGGCGGCCATCTTCAAGTTGGTCGCGGTATCGGCAATCTCACCATTCGCCTGCAACGCTTTGAACCAGAGCTTCGCATGCATCCTCTCGTTGTCGGCGGTTTCTTCGAACAAGTCGGCAATCTGCTGGTATCCATCCTTGCGAGCCTGGCTTGCCCAATAGGTATATTTATTGCGAGCCATCGACTCTCCTGCAAACGCATCATGTAGATTCTTTTCGGTTCTTGAGCCTTTGAGTTCCATGTAGTCCTCCCACTGTATTGGAAATTTCCTTGAATTGATTTCAAATTATGATACCATCAGGAACATTTGTCCGCAAGATATAATCCAAAAATATGTGGTTGTTCAGTGATTACAATACCCTGCAACTGTCCAGTGAACACCATAGGTTCTCTCTCAGGAGAGCGTTGGGCCTGAAGTACGAAAAGGACGACCAGTGCGTGGGACTGGTGGGAAGCTGTTTTGGTACACGGGGGAGAGGGAGCCTCGGTACGGTGGAATCAAAGCAACAGATCACCTTGGGGAGCAGGGGGTTCAAGCGGAGCCAGTCCTCCGGTCATCCGTTGGAAACGGATTCCCCGCTCCATCAGGAACTCCACAGCCTCCTGTTCGGAGGGACAGGGGCACGCCTCATGGAACACCAAGCCGCAGTTCACCGCATCTTCCAAGGCATGGTGGGCCTGATAAGCGAAACCGAATCGCTCGGACAGTGAAGTGAGGCGATGACTGGAAAAGTGTGGCCATATCTTCCGTGAAATCCTCACTGTACACGTGTAGCGGAGCGGAGGAATCGGCAAACCATAATGTGTAAGCATGGCACGAAGAATTCCGATATCGAAGGGAGCATTGTGGGCAATCAGAAGATCGTTGCCTATGAACAAAAGGATTGCGGGCCAAATCATATCGAAAGTCGGAGCATTGACCACGTCTTCCGGTCGGATACCATGGATGGAAATATTCATCGGAGAGAAATATTTCGAAGGGGGGTTGATGAGGGTGTAATAGGAATCGAGGACCTTCCCATCAACCATCTTCGCCAATCCCACCGAGCACGCACTGGTGGGATCATTGTTCGCCGTCTCAAAATCGATTGCAACATATCTCATCGTTCACACACTTCCTGTTTTCCCATCATGATCGCCAATATGGTACGGTCCGTCTGTTCCATCCCTTCATGGCTTATCTGGGTAAGATACGAAAAACTTTGCAAAGCGTCTCTACCCACGATACCCGATTCATCACGAGGGGACATCCCCTTTAGTGCCAATCTGCTGCTTACGGCTGCAGCTTGTACAGAGGAATAGATCTTCAAGGCACAGGTACCCTTGGCACCGTCGCAGATGATTCCAGTGAGATTTCCCACCATGTTGTTCACTGCCATATCCAGCGCATCCACAGATCCTCCCTGAAGATACACCAAACCGCATGCGGTTCCGATCGCGGCAGTGAAGGCCCCACACAAGGCGGAGAGCCTATCCTTTTTGGCAGTCAGGACCAAGGCGACCAGATGGCTTACGAACAATGCCCTGACGAGCATTGCATCCGCTATGCCAAGATGGCTTGCCATCACCAAAAGAGGTACAGATACGGTGATCCCTTGGTTGCCACTACCGCTATTGATCACCACCGGCAAAGGACACCCTGCCATACGGGCATCGCTTGCCGATGCGGCGAGAGCGGCTCCCAGAGCGTATGCATCGTCGAGGGAAGTGGGTACTTCTGGTAGGGAAGAGCCCATCGTCCTACCTACCGCCAACCCATATTCATGTTCCATCGCATGTCGTGCGATTGCCATATTCGTTTTGGCTCCTTGCAACACAAAATCGAGTTCCTCAACAGCAATCCTGTTGGCCGCATCGACGATATCTTGAAGAGACAAATTCGCGATCATCTCGTTGGTGAACGAATCGTCGACCCTACTCTCCTCCGCTACCGCCAAGGGAAGATCCAACAGCATTCCTTCGTCCTTTCGCAATCGTACGAAGCGGCTGTGTTCTCCACTGATGACGGCTTCTGCGCTATGTTGCAAGCCGGAAGCAACCACTCCGATATAGACGGGAGGGACATCCTCCAAGAGCTGGAGTGCAACTTTTCCCTCCTGTGAGTATCGTGCAGCCGCAAGCTTCTGTGATTCTGAAATTTCGCTGAGTATTCCCAGTCCTCTTGCAATATCACCACCGGCCGCGCCCAATGCAACCGCCGCTTGTATACCACGCATGGTGCAGTTGGGCAATCCAACTCCCATGGCATTCTTCACCATGTCGCGACTTGCCGAAATATCGAGCTTCTCGACGGGTTCACCAAGCAACATTCCGGCCTTGGCACCTGCCAACGCAGCTGCCGCAGGTTCGGTGCAACCCATCGCGATCATCAATTCACGTTTGAGAAGATCCAAAAACTGTCGTGTTTCCATACCCACGACTATACCATGGAAAGCGGGTTTGCTCCACGTGATGAAAGGGAGTGAACCCCTATCCTTGATGCCATACTGTGCCGATTACCACTGTTCTGAGGAGACAACACAATGGCCTCAACCGGGCACCGAAGCACTGAAAAGAGTCCCCTGCACATCAAGATGATACGAAGACAAGTGGGTTGCCACTACGGCACATTCACCGCCTTTCAACGACAGTTTCCCCGTATCCGCCACGATATCGACCTTGCCTTCGGTGCAGAAGAGAAGCTCCACCGAATTTCTCCCGGTGATATCGTACTGTCCATCATCATGCACTCCCAACAGGAAATCCCCGGTAGGGGCCAAAACATTCAGTCTTCCACTGGCATCCCTCAACTGGGGACAAAGATCAGCCGGATGCGCTTTGAATGTCAACGTCTTGAGCAACTCGGGTACATTCACCAACTTGTTCGTAAGACCACCACGCAGCACATTGTCGCTATTGGTCATCAATTCGATTCCATTACCCTTCACATAGGCATGTAAAGTTCTCGGTTCGAGGAATATCGCTTCCCCCGGCTTCATGTGCACCACATTGAGGAAGAATGGTGCCAACACTCCAGGATCACCAGGATAGGTCTCCAGACAGTCGAGTGCAATTTGGTTTGGAGACAACCACCCTTCGCAAGCCTCATCCCGAATAGAAGGAAGATTGTTCCTGTACTCTTCCAATAGAGAAATCAATTGCCCCTTTTCCATCGTATAGAGGAGAGTGAAGAAACGTTCGATCGCCGCTGCTTCCTCCTTTTCCTTCGCCTCTGGAGGAAAGAACAATTGCACATGATTGGGAATCAGTGCCTCCATATTGCGAATGATATTCGCTAAAGGAAGGAAGCCGCACATCGCGGTGACCGGAGTAAGCGCATAGAGTACCTCGGCTTTTTGCCGGTCATCCTTGTAATTCCACTGATCGCGTGGAGTATCGACATGGGAGGGGATCTCCGCGGCATAGCCTTTCTGCGCTTGCTCGGAAGATGGATGGACCTGAAGAGAGAGTGGTTTGGCGATCGCCAGAACCTTGAGGAGAAAGGGAAGATCCTTTCCGAATCTTTCCACATGCTCATCAGAGAAGAACTGTTGCGCATGATCGGTAAGGAAATCACCAAGAGGTTCACCATCTGAGAGCGTCGCCTCTCCATTGGGATGCGTGCCGAACCAAAGTTCCGCCTTCGGCTTGCCATCGGGATCCCTGCCCAACAGAGAGGGGATGAACGCAATGTCACCCCACTCGTACTGTTGAACCTTAGGTGTGATGGGCACCATATCCATAGATGCTGTTAGGTCACTCATGTGCCCATCGTATCATCTAATCACGCCTTTCGATAGAGGCGGGGAAGAAAGATCATTCCCACGACAAAGAGTGCGACCGCACCAATCCAAGCCACCACCGCATTGAGGAACAAGCCTCCGAGCAGGAATCCCACCAAAGAACAAACGGCAACGAACAGAGCATACGGCATTTGCGTTCCCACGTGTTCCAAGTGGGGGCAACTGGCCCCTGTGGAGGAAAGGATCGTGGTATCGGAGATGGGTGACGAGTGGTCTCCGAACACCGAACCACCGAGTACAGCACTCACTCCAAGGAACATCGCATGCGACATCCCCTCGACCGAAAGACCCTTTGCTTGTGCGAGACCAGCGACAATTGGCATGGTGATCGGAATCATGATGGCGAAAGTACCCCAAGAAGTACCGGTTGAAAAGGCGATCAACGCCGAAAGTGCAAATACGATCATCGGAACGAGGGCAAGCGGGAAGCCACCAGACACCACCGCTTCGGAAAGGAATGAAGCGAGACCAAGTCCTCCATCTTCAGGAGCCGACTTGATGATGGTTCCTATGGACCATGCCATGGTAAGTATGAGCAAGGCCGGTACCATGGAACCGATCCCTTCCTTCAATGCTTCCGAGGCCTCCTTGATGGAGAACAGCTTTCGCGCGAAGTAGTAGATGATTGTGATGGTCAATGTGAAGATCACCGCATAGAAAAGTGCGTAGGAGGCATCCGTATTGGCAAACGCATCACCGAGCGACATGCTCGCCATCGCCTGTCCCATCGAGGTGACCGTTTCACCATCGATAGCACCCATCCAGGTCGTCACCGGGAAAAACACCACCGCAACAACGATGAGTACAACGATCGGAAGGATCATATCCAATGCGATCGCACGATCCTTACCCCCGATCTCGGCAACTTCTCCGGGGGCATCCCCATACGCCTGGTTGTACAGGCTACCGGTGGTCTCATGGTACCGGTTCGAAGCCGCCATGGGACCGAAATCACGATTGGTAAGAATGATGGTCAACACCATGATGATGGTGAGCAATGCGTACAGATTGTAGGGAATCGATCTGATGAAGAATTCGAATTCAGTGATGCCCAATTGTCCGAAACCCTCGGATCCCTTCACGATCGACATCACCGTGATCACCCAACTCGACACCGGAGCGATGATGCACACAGGAGCAGCGGTCGCATCCAGAATGTAGGCGAGCTTGGCACGGGGTACTCCATTCTTGTCACTGATCGGACGCATCACCGTACCTACAGCCAAACTGTTGAAATAATCGTCGATGAAAATGAGCAGACCAAATACCCAAGTCATGAGCATGCTGGCCTTTCCAGAACGAACATGTTGCGCGGCCCACTTGCCGAAGGCCTTGGTGGCTCCGGTTTTGGAAAGAAGTCCGACCAGACCTCCCAACAAGGCACAGAAAAGGAATATCCTGATATTCCAGCCATCATTGAGCGAACCGGCCACCACGTCGGAAAGGTTGACCAATGCGGCGAAGGGGTTTCCTCCCGCGACTATCAAGGTTCCGGAGAGGATACCGAGAAACAGTGAAATGACGACATCCTTGGTGATGAACGCCAAAGCAATGGTAAGTACCGGGGGAATGAGTCCCCAAATGCCAAAATCAGTCATATTGAATTCTCCTGGAGCATGCCCTAGGGCATGAAAGGTTTCTACCGGGAGCATACCACACCCCATGCCGTTCGTACAGTAATTTATTTACAAATTGTGATCATACCACACAGATCAGTTATACAGATAACAGTATGAAATTTCATCGGGCGAAAAAAACCTCCCCCGAAGGGGAGGTGCAAACCAATGGGAGAAATGATTAACGACCGTCAACTCCCAGATTGAACCGGACGGTGAGGGCATCGACAGTCTTGTCGCCGATTTCGACCCCCTTCTCCCTCCAGTAGTAGGAAGCATCGATATGGAACACCAGCAGATCCAGTCCGAGTCCAACCGAAAGGGCTCCACGATTCAATCCTGCCCTCACATCGATCATGGAAAGCAGTTTCACTTCGGCTCCAGCCTTCAGATAATTCCAGTAGGCATCCTCATCGGTCTCCATGGCCTCGAACATTCCGACCACATCGACGAAGTCGAACGCGAGAGTCGGCCGTAGGATCTTTCCGAAACCACCAAGTTCCGGCATCCATCCGAAACCGAAGTCGAGAGACCAAGGAACAGTGACCGTGAATTCGGAGGTGGTAGCCTCAGGAGCTTCATCGGTATAGACCGCTTCCTGACCCACCATATCCATCATCTCGTTCACCCAAGCACCCGCTTCACTGTACTTCTGCATCGTGTATTTGCCATTGAGATTCTTGGCAACAGCCGAAACACGGAGTCCAACGGGAAGATTCACATTCACACCGATATCGAAAGGAACGGCATATCCGGCGGCAAGTGAGGTATCACGCATCAAAGTCTGCCCAGGATCGGAACTCTCATCGGTGAACATCGTGATCAACCCTGGTGCACCAATTCCTTCGGTATACGCCTTGTAGGTCGGCCGTACCGACGCACCGACATCGACGGAAAGCACCTCGGGCACGAAATCGAGTCGGAAACCGAATCCGACCGAAACCCCTGCATTCACTTCAGCGAACAAGTTGGCATCGGTCCCCTTGTCATAGTTGTGCAACTGTTCTTGAATCTGCAAGCCCACTCCAAATCCACCACCGGTGAAGGAAGTTGCGATATCCGTGGTAAGCACATCCCCCTTCCCTCTATTCAGTGTGGAAAGAAACTCCAAACCCGCAACAGCTGGATCGGGCTCATTTCCATCAGCCATATCCTGGATGATCCCGGTATCGAGAATCTTCTGTGGATTGAACAGGGTGACTGAAACGGACGGAAGGTTCAAGCTGAATCTTCTCGAACCCAGATTGGCCGGGTTCATGAAGAACGCATCGGCACCGGCTGCGGTAGCGACACCAGCACCACCCATGGCCTCGGTGCGGGCACTAATGGGGCTGAACGTCACATTGGGATAGAACAATTCTTCATCCTCGAAGAATGTCGTCGCGAACAGAGAGGAAGCGACAACACCCGTTATCAAAATGATTACCAGTAGCTTTTTCATTGTGTCCTCCTTCCTACTCGGCCGCCATGTCGGCGAACGCATCTTCCAACATCTCGGTCAAGGCCGTGTTCTTCGGAATCGCACGCGAGATGTTCAAAATGGTATCCTTGATCTTGGTCCACTTGGTGGTATCACCGGTGAAGGTATCGAGGTTGGTTCCGATCGTTTCAAGATTGAAGTCGGCAAACTTCTCATTGAACAATGCTGTAGGATCGGCACTTTCATCATACGCTTCGACATATTCCTTGAGCGCTTGGATGAACAGGAAGAACTCATTATCGGCCAAAGGATTCGGTGTATACGCTCCATCCAATAGAGTCTTACCGGAGGTGAATACCACACTCAATGCATAGTTGATCAGATCGGACAACTTCTTGGGATTTCTAATCGAGCCATCGACCTTTCTGATGAGGCCGGGAGCCATGCTTTCATAAGCCCTGCGCATCACGCCATAGTCACGGATCATAATCTGCAATTCCGCAGTCTCGATGGTACCATTTTTATTGGTATCCATGGCTGCCAACACAGGATCGAGTACAGGGATGACGTAATCACTGAGAATCTCATCGATAGGAGGATCTTCCCCCTCACGGCTTATCGCACGAGACCTGTCCTCGCCACCGGTGAAGGATGCGAGCAGATCGGCTACCGCCGATTCGAGTTCAACTGTGCCGGTAGGAGAGAGTGCCTTCACGACCTCGACCACCTGCATCGCCTCATCGACCAAAGCCAGAGCCTGTTCTTCCTCTTCCTCGGTTAGATCGTCACCACTTTTCAGCTTATCAATGATGGGATCGTCGGTAATCGAAACAATCAGAGTCGCCACCAAGAGATCGGCTTCATTCTCGATCTCAATATCGATACCAAGTTCCGTCTCGATTTCAGCGATTCCATCGGACACTTTGGTAGGAATGTCTTCCGGAGCAACTGTCTTCGAGGTCAGATCCGTCTTCAAGGCTTCGGGCTCTTGCACAAAAGCTGTGTGATGAGAGCTTAGGAGAAAAACTGAAAAGATAGAAAATGGGCAAAACCTCTGTTACTGTGTGAATAACGACAAACACACGAAACGGAGAGAGATGCCCATGTCCCAGTATACCAACACATTCCTTGCATTGCCAGAGTTCGAAAGCACGGAGAAGCCAACAATCAGAGAATATCAGGGAATTGAGGAGACCACCATCCACGGCAAGATGACCGGCGAACGGCCCGAATCGTGCCCGAGGTGTGGTTCGCCAGCATTGCATGTACACCAACACCACACG
>Ga0334898_1001383_pt1 | contig 27499 bp, 24 predicted proteins | sample GraSluR3_MG_10_FD_207228 | JGI IMG/M metagenome (GOLD analysis project Ga0334898, IMG submission 207228) | Sludge microbial communities from methane-producing bioreactor in Wageningen University, Netherlands - Granular Sludge_3_08-R3 | ecosystem: Engineered > Bioreactor > Anaerobic >... | reverse complement strand
TGTTGGGTAGGGTCGAATAGCATGGGCGGCCTCCGAGTTCTGGTGGGTTGGCAAACACACCTTCGACTCGCGAGGCCTTATCCTTGCTGGTGTCAATCCGTTAATTCAGGGGCATTGGCGCTAAGGGGGTTCGTGCCTGCTGGCGGTGGCGCCGGCCACGGCCGCTCTCCCACGCCGGCCGCGCGCTGTCCGACGCTGCGGGCAATGCAGGCAGCATGCCGGCGCTCCAGAGGGGACGACGTGCTCCGGACGGAAGAAGGCCCCGTCGACCACGAGGGGAGCGTGAGCATGGTTCTCAGGGCGCTGGTGATGGCGATCCTCTGGTGCTTGTCCTGCGGAGCGACCGCTGGCTATTGCGACTCTCAGGTGACCTTCAGGTGCGGCGGACAGGCCATCCACATGGATTGCTTCGAGCCTCCGGGAGGGGGACGCCACCCCGCGATCATCCTGTTGCATGGCTCTGGGGGGCACCAGGCCAACCCGGACTGGATCCAGGACCGTACCCGGGAACTTGTGGACCAGGGCTACGCCGTATTCCTCCCCCACTACTTTAATCGCACGGCCACGCGCACGGCCAACCCTCTGACGATTCTCAAGAATCTCGGCGTCTGGAAGGAGACGGTGCGCGAGGCGATCTCCTTCGTGGCCAAGGACCCCCGGGTGAAGCCCGACCGCATCGGGATTCTCGGTCTCTCGCTGGGCGGCGTCGTGGCCCTGGCCGCGGCGACGGAGGACTCGCGGGTGAAGGTCGTCGTGGAGCAATCTGGCAGGTTCTTGGCTCCGTATGACAGCCGAGCGTCGAAGATGCCTCCCGTCCTGATCCTGCACGGGGCCGAAGACAATGTCGTTTCCGTGAGCCAGGCCTACCGGCTGCGGGACGTCTTGAAGAGGAACGGGCGGCCCTACGAGATCCAGGTCTATCCCGGTCAGGGACACGGGTTTCACGGAGACGCCGTGCAGGACAGCTCGCAACGGATGGTGCGCTTTTTCGGGAGATACCTGAAGTAGGGCCAACGGGGGCGCTTCCGTGAGGCCGCTTCGCCGGGGAGTCCGTGGTGGCAAGCGTCCACAGGAGAAATCCTGCATGTTTCGCAGGAAGTTCCCGCGAAGCATGCGGGAATCGCCCGCCGGAGCGCCGGCCCCTACCCACAAGAGGGACGCTCCCCGCGCGCCCCCTCTCGACGGCAGGCCCGCTCCCGCCCGGGGGCGAAGCCCACTTCAAGATGCCCTCTCCGGTTCGCTCCGCGCGCGCCTTCACGCTGATCGAGGTGATGATCGGGATCGCCATCCTGGCCATCGTCCTGGCCATTCCCCGGTCGGCCCGCAACTCGGTCCAGGGACTGGCCCTCGAGGCCGGCTCGCGGCGGGTGCTGCGCAACGCGCGCGTGAACCTCGACGAGCTGCGCCGGCAGGGCTTCGACCGGTTGCCCCCCGAGCTGCTGACGGTGGCCCCGGACGGCACGGTCTCCCTGAGCCAGCCCCACGTCGTGCCCGGCAGCCTGGAGATTCGCACCCTGGACGGGAAGCCGCCACGACCGGGGGCCCGCGTGGTGGCCGAGTACCGGTTCTCCCTCCCCGAGCGGGGCGAGGCCCACACCGTGCCCAGCCGGGCTCCCCACCGGGTGGAGCTGATCCGGGGTCCGGTCCGTGAGCTGATCGGAGTCTTCCTGGCCACCGGCGAGACCCTCCAGCCGATCCCGGCCTCGCTCAGCGAGGAGCGCAAAGCCCTGGTGCTGCCGGCCACCATGGCCGGCCGGGTGGTGGTGGCGGACTACCTGGGCGAAGGCCCCGGGGCCGAGGCCTGGGGGAGCTTCCTCTCGGAGTCCCTGCAGCCTACCGACCAGCCCACGAACTTCAAGTTGTTGCATCTGCAGCGGAATGACGGCGGACCCGGCGTCCACCTGACCCTGCTGAGGGTCCGACCATGAGGGCGCGCCGCGGCTTCACGATGATCGAGGTGGCCATCGTGCTGGGCCTGATGGCCCTCCTCCTGACGCCCTTCCTGGACCTGGTCGTCTCGGTGTACCGCGAGACGCAAAGCCTCTCGGTCCAGGCCGACCTGATGGCGGAGGCGGAGAGGACGGCGAATGCGGTCTTCCGCCGGGCCGCCCTGGGCCCCTACCAGCTTCATCCCGACAACCACGGGATCCGCTTCGCCGACGGCTCGGAGGTTCGTTTCCAGGACGGAACGCTGCGGATGGGTCGGCAGGCCATCCCGCTTCAAGACTTCGCGGTCATCCGGCGCGACGGCGTGCTGACGGTGCACCTGTGCTTCCAGGCCCCGACCCGCCCAGGCGGCCCTGTAGAACCCCGCTCTTTCTCGTTCGACTGGCCGGCCGCGGGGGTGCCGCGATGAGGGCGCCGCGCGGCTTCACTCTGATCGCCGTGATGTGGTTTGCCGCGCTGGTGCTGACCGCGACCCTGGCCACCCACGGCCTGGTCGGGGCCGTGCGCCACCGCCTGGCCCACCACCGGGCGGAGCTGGCCGCCTGCTCGATGGCCGTCTCGGGGGCCGACTACGCCCAGGCCATGCTGGCCAGCGGGCGCTGGTCCTCCCCTCACAGCTTCACCTCGCCGGACCTGGATCGGGGCGGCTTCTTCGTGGTGGAGGTCCAGGGGACCACGGTGCGCAGCACGGGCGTCTTCGGCCCGGCCCGAGTCACCGTGGTGCGGAGGGTGCCATGAAAAGGGTCGGATACCCCATCCTGTGGCCCGCGCTTCTCCTCTTCCTGGCAGGGCTGCTGCTGCTGGCCCTCGGAGTGGTGATGGCGATTCTGGAGGGCGTTCTGGGCGAGGTCGCGGGCCTGCTCGGGGGGCTCTCCTGGAGGTTGGGAGGCCTGACCTGCTGGGCTGGCGTGCTGACCCCCTTCCTGTACGACTGGTTCCGAGGCCGCTCTTCCGCCGAGGACCGGGCCCTGCTGGCGGAGGCCCTGGCGGACCTCCTGGAGTTGGGCCTCCCCCTGGACGAAGCGTTGGCCCGCCTGGGCACCGAGATGCGCGCCAACGCGGCATGCAGCCGCTCGCGCACCGCGTTTGCCGTTGTTGCGGCGGCTCGGGGCCTGGCCGGCGGGGCCACGCTCTCGGAGGCCCTCGCCGCCACGGGCGCCTTCCCCGACCGATGGAGCCGGCTGGTGGCCGCCGGCGAAGCCACCGAGCGGCTGCCTGGCGCCCTGCGCTCGCTGGCCCGCCTGGAGTGCGTCCAGAATCCCCTGCCCTTCGAGGCCCTGGTGCGGACCTTCATCTTCCTGCCCCTGGCGGGCGGCGTGGCCTTCTTCCTGGGAGCCTACGCCCTGCCCGGCCTGACCGGCCTGCTGGAAGCCACGGGCACGGGGTTGCCGGCCACGACCCGGATGCTGATGCTCGCGCGTCACGTCCTGCCCCTGCTGCTGGCCCTGCTCCTGCTCTCCCTCCCGCTGGCGTTCCTGGCCGGTCTGTGGCGCCCGGTCCGCGAGGTCATGTCCACCCTGGCCTCTCGGCTGGGCACGGGAAACCGGCAGACCCAGGGGGTGGTCCTGGGGGCCCTGGCCGCCGCGACCCGCCTGGAGATGAGCCTGGAGGAGATGCTCCGGGTCGCCTCTCAATCCACCACGGATCCCTGGTATCGCCAGGCCCTGAACGCCCGGCCCGGAGACACCCTGGCCGAGGTGCTGGAGGCCCGTCCCGACCTCTTCGAGCCCCAGGTGCGCTGGCTGGTGCGCCAGGCCGAACGCGACGGGAACCTGGCCCAGGCCCTGGAACACTGCGCCGCGCACCTGCAGGAGGTGGCCGAGCAGATGCGCTGGCGGCGGCGGGTCCTGGCGGAAGTGGGCCTGACCGCCGCCATGGGGCTGGTGGTGCTCCTGATGCTGGTCGGAGTGCTGCTTCCGCTCACCCGGCTCACCACCGAGGTCCTGCTGAGATGACGCCGTTGGGAATGCTGGCCCGCCTGCTGCGAGACCTGGGGGCGCTCCTGACCCTGGGCCACCCCCTCCTGGAAGCCCTGGGCCGGGTCCGCCTGCGCGCGCGGGGCCATGAAGCCCGACTCCTGCAGGTCCTGGAAGAGCACGTGCGCGGTGGAGACTCCCTGGCCCGGGCCCTGCAGGGCTGCCCGGTCCCCCAGACGTTGAAGCGGGCCGTCCAGGCGGGCGAAGAGGCGGGCGACCTGCCCCGGGCCCTGCAGCAGACGGCCGACCTGTTGGAGTCCACCGAGTGGCGGCACCTGGGGGTGCGCTCGGCGCTGGCCTACCCCCGCTTCGTGGTGGTGGCGGGCCTGGTCCTCGGACTGGTCCTGGCCCTGGTCCTGCCCACCCTGTTCGGGGGACTCGCCCATCTGGACCAGGAACTGCCGCTGGCCACCCGGCTGGGCATCGGCCTGGGGCAATGGCTCTCCAGCCCCATGGTGCTGGTCCTCTTGGTGGCCGGGATGCTGGGGATCGACGCCCTCCTGGCCGGGCGCTGGGGACTGGACTCCTGGCGGTTGCGCCTTCCGGTCCTGGGCGCCTGGTTGCGCCGCCAGGAGACGGTGACCTGCCTGGAGTGGCTGGACCATCTCCTGACCCGAGGGCTCCCGCTGGACGAGGCCCTGCGAATCTCTGCGGGGGCCGCCTCCTCACCCGCCTTCGCCGGGGAACTGGAGTGCCTGGCTGGCGAGGTGGCCCAGGGCTCGACCCTGGCCGAGGCGACCGCGCTGCGGGTCTTCCCCGGCACCGCAGCCTGGCTGGTGACCCAGGCCGAGAGCCGCGAGTTCCCGCCCGGCGTGCTGACCCGGATGGCGCGCACCCTGCAGCGGGAGGTCGACCTGACCGCGAATCGCGGCCTGGCCCTGGTCGAACCCCTGGCCCTGCTGGCGGTGGGAGGCTTGCTGGGGGCCCTGGTCCTGGCCTGGTTCCTGCCGCTCTACCAGTTGATCGGAGCGATGGGATGACCCCGATCCCGACCCCGACCGAGCTGCACGACGCCACCCGGCAACTGGCCTTGCTGGCCCGACTGGGCTACCCGCTGTCCGAGGGGCTCCAGGCCATGAGGGAGACCTCTCCCTGGCTTGCCGGGGTGGGCGAGTCGCTGGCCCGCGGCGACACCCTCACCCAGGCCGTCACCCGGCACCCCCGCGTCTTCTCGCCCTTCTACGCCGCCATGGTCGAGGCCGCCGAGGCCTCCGAGAAGCCCGCGCCGCTGATGGCCCGCCTCTCGGAGTGGCTGGAGCGCTCGGACTCGGTCCGACGCCGGGTGCGCAGCGCGCTCTTCCATCCCTGGCTGGTCCTCAACTGCCTGGGCCTGCAACTGCTGGCGATGTTGACCCTGGTGGTCCCCGGGGTCCTGATCCCCCTGGCCGCGGCCGCGGGACGCCCCCTTCCCGACGGGCTGAGCGGACTTCTGCAGTCGGGCCTGGGCCCCGCCTTCCTGCTGGTGGCCCTGGTGGCCCTGAACCTGGCCGTGCTGCGCGACGGTCCGGCCACCGCCGCCGCCAGCACCTGGCTGCCCTGGGCCGGCCCCCTGCGCCAGCTTGCCGACCAGGCCCTCTGGGCCCGCGCGCTGGGCAGCCTCCTGGCGGCCGGGGTCGAGTTGCCCCGAGCCCTGCGCCAGGCCGGCTCGGTGGTGCTGAGCCCCTCGGTCCGCCAGGAACTGGACCGGGTGGCCGAACGCGTGGACCGGGGCTCGACCCTGGCCGAGGCCCTGGCCGAGTCGGATCTCCTGGACTCCCAACTGGCCTGGTCGGCCGCCGCCGGAGACGAGCGCGAGGAACTGGCCTGCCAGATGCTGGATGCTGCCGAGAGCCTGGATCAGCAGGTCGAGCGGCGCACCGAGCACTCGCTGCGCATGGCGGGTCCCTGGGCGCTGGGGGCGGTGGGAGTGCTGGTGGCCCTGGGGCTGGTGGCCTTCTGGGCGCCCTTCTACAACAGCCTGGGCGCCCTGCCTTGAGCTTCCAGGACCTGCTCGTCCCGGTCGATTCCTTCGATGCCCGACCGGTCGTAGCCGCCCTGGTGGCCTTGGCCCTGGAGGAGGGGGCCTCGGATCTGCACCTGCGCCCCACCGAGGGCCGGGTCGAGGTGCTGCTGCGCCGGGACGGCATCCTCTCCGCGCGCCTGGAGCTCTCGCCCCAGGCCTATGCCCGGCTGCTGGTGGGCCTGAAGAACATGGCCCGGCTGGCCTCCTACAAAAAGTCCATCCCCCAGGATGGCCGGCTGGACGTGGAGGGGACCGAGGTGCGCGTGGCCACGGTCCCCACCCACTTCGGGGAGAAGGTGGTGTTGCGCTTCCTGCACCCGGATCGCCACCGCCTGGAGATGGACGGGCTGGGCTTCACGGCCAGGGAACTGGAGCGTCTGCAGCGCATGGTGGACCGACCCCAGGGGCTGGTCCTGGCCACGGGCCCGGCCGGCAGCGGCAAGACCACCACGCTCTTCGCCGCGCTGCGCTGGCGCTTCGCCCGGCACCGGGCGCTCCTGGGGGCGGAGCTCAACGTCGTGACCCTGGAGGACCCGGTCGAGACGGCGGTCCCCGAGTTCACCCAGTCCCCCATCCTGCCCGAGCGCGGCATGACCTTTGCCAGCGGGCTGCGCTCGATCCTGCGCCAGGACCCCGAGGTCATCCTGGTCGGCGAGATCCGCGACGGCGAGACCGCCTCGGCCGCCGTTCAGTGCAGCCTGAGCGGCCACCTGGTGCTGTCCACCCTGCACGCCCGCGACAGCCTCGGGGTGATCCCCCGCCTGCTGGAGATGGGCACCGAGGCCTATCTCCTGGCCGCCTCGCTGGAGGGCGTGATCTCCCAGCGCCTGGTGCGCCGGCTCTGCCCGGAGTGCCGCCGAACGCTCCCTCCCCCACCGGCCCTGGCCCGGGAGCGCCGCGAGCACGACCTTCCCGCCGACGCGCCCTGCTGGGAGGCCGTGGGCTGTGCGGAATGCCACGGCATGGGCTTCTCCGGCCGCACCGCGGTGCCCGAGCTGCTGGAAGTGGACGACGACTTGCGCCAGGGCATCCTGGACCGCGCGCCCCTGCGGGCCCTGCGCGAGCGGGCCTCGCTGGTGCCCCTGCGCCGCGCCGCCCTGGAGCGGGTGGCCAGCGGAGTCACCTCCTGGGCCGAGGTGCAGCGAACGATCCCGTAGGCAGGTGGCTGGTTGCGTTCAGGCCTGGCAGCGCTCTGCTCTCCCCCAAGCCTCCACCGTGATCCGCTGGCATCTCCGCCGAATCCTGGTGGCAACCAGCCATCACATGACCCAGCGTTAACACGATGGGCCTTAACCCTGGCGTCCATCCGCCCTACCCTGTACCTTAGGAAATTTTTTCGTGCCGGCCCATCCGGCCGGGAACCCGCTTTCAGACGGAAGGAAGAGCCGCCATGAAGATTTCGGCCAACCATCAGGACCTCTTCGCCTCGGAGAAGAAGCTCGTCGAGCCGGGCGCCCATTCCAAGAGTCGCGAGGCCTCGGCCGCCCAGGTTCCCGCCGAGCCTTCGGATCGGGTGCAACTGAGCACGTCAAAGGGTTCGGCCACCAGGCCTCCGACCGGCGGCGACGAGCCCCGAGTGACCCGCAAGGAGATCCCCGGCAGCTTCATCGCCGTGATGCCCAGCGAGGGAGTCCTGTCCCTCGCGGGCCATCCGACGGTCCAGGTCGAGAAGGTCCTGGGCGAGGCCAACGGCTCAACCTTCGTGCTGATCAGGCAACCGGAGATGAGCCTGGAAAACCTCCAGACCGAGGGCATCTTCACCCAGGTCTTCCCGAACTACGAGTACAGCGGAGACGTCTTCGACGAACCGGTCGCCTCCGGGCAGCCCGTGATGACGGCGGTGGCCCCTTCGGGTCGGCCCGGCCACCTGGACATCATCAACGTCGACCCGGCCTGGAACATCACCAAGGGGAGCCCCACGGTGATCTCGGCGATCACCGACACGGGCCTGGACGTGGCGCACCCGGTCCTCGCCGGCACGGTGTGGCAGAACCCCAACGAGGTGGCCAACGGTCAGGACAGCGACGGCAACGGCTACGTGGATGACGTGGCCGGGTGGGACTTCACCGACAACGACAACAATCCCAGCGACACCTACAGCACCCACCACACCCACGTCCACGGCATCGTGCACGCCCAGGAGGGCGACAGCGGGGCCACCGGCGTGGCCCCGGGGGCCGTCGGCATGCCTCTGCGGATCTCGGGTGGTAGGCGCTCCTACAGCTCCGCGGTGGTGGCCGAGTCCTACCTCTACGCCCTGAAGCAGGGGGCCCAGAGCATCAACACCAGCTTCAACATCGACGGGTTCGCCGGCGACAAGGCCCTGGAGATGACCTATCGCACCCTGTCCGACAACGACGTGCTGATCTTCAACTCGGCAGGCAACGGATCCACCCGCAACTCTCCGCGGACGAAGTTCGAGGACATCATCCTGGTGGCCAGCACCGACACTTCGGCCGAGCGGGTTGATCAGCGCAGTTCCTTCTCCAACTGGGGACACGGAGTCGACATCTCGGCCCCCGGCCGGGACATCATGTCCACCCTGCCCAACGGTCGGGTCGGAGCCTCCAGCGGAACCAGCATGGCCACTCCCGTCGCGATGGGAGTGGACGCGCTGGTGCGCAGCGCCCACCCCGACTGGACCGCGGCCCAACGCTGGGCTCAGGTCGCCGGAACCGCCGACAACATCGACCAGCGCAACCCCAAGGAAGCCGGCGAGATGGGCTTCGGCCGGGTCAACGCCGGCCGCGCCCTGACCGAAGAGCTCCCCCCGCCGACCCTCTCGGCCCGCGAGACCAAGGATGCCCAAGGGTCCACCACCAGGATCACGGTCCGCTTCGAGAAGGTCTTCGACCCGGCCAGGGCCAACCACGAGGAGGCCTGGCAGGTGCGGAACTCCGAGGGTGAAGTGGTGCTGAAGGGGGCCCCACGGGAGATCCGCCTGCACACCAACGAGATCAGCTTCGACGTGGGCAGCCTTCCGGCAGGCTCCTATGAACTGGTCGGCTCGGCGAAGCACCTGGTCGACCCCTTCGGCCAGCCCCTGGACGGCAACCAGGACGGCACCGCTGGAGACGACTTCGTCAAGGAGTTCGTGGTCCTCCAGCGTCCGGCTTCCGAAGCCTAGGCTTCCCCTCCCCAAGCTCCCCCGAAGAGGCCTCTCCGGGCCGGTCCCACCCTGATGGGACCGCCTCCCTGGAGGGCCTCTTCTTCATGAAGCGCGGCATCCGGGAGGAAGACCGGCGGGTGGGAGACCCGCGACCAGCAGGATTCGGTCCGCGCGGCCACGGCCAGTCCGCCCACCAGGGCCACCCCACGCATGGGAGTCAACGACGGCGCCCCCTGGTGACACCCTGTGGCAGGGGCCTCCAGTATTGTCTGTCTTGAGGACGTCTTCCCCCGCCTGAGACCGAGATGGACGGCGACCGGCGCCGAGTTGGAATCGCGGGGTCGATCTGAAGCTGGAGGTTCCGCCTTGAACACAGCCTGGCCCCGATTTGCAGAATTCTGTGATCGGCACAGTCGCGACTTCATTCCGCGTTCCTCCGGGAAACGCGCCCAGGCGCAGGAAGACAGCCGATTGCACCGCCGCTGCGCAGACCTGCTCGTCCACGGAGACGAGGAGCCCCTGGGCGTCGCGCTGCACAGGGCCTTCCCCGACGAGCAGGAGAGGCCTCGTGCCCTGGCCTTCCTCCGGGCCTGCCTGGAGGATCGCTGGCGCCCCCGAGGCGGTCGCCCGCTGGAGCAGGCTTCCTCCGTCGTCTCCACGCGCTTGCGGGGGGACGCGACCCGACTGGCCGACTTCTTGGAGCGTGGACTGGGCGAGCAGAGGGACCTGGTGGCTTTGGACGCCCTGGCCGACATCTTCCAGAGATATCAAGGTTCCCGCTCCACCTACCTGATGCTGTGCGCCCTCCATGCGGTGCTGCCCGAACCCGGGAAGGGGTTTCTGGACCGCTCGACCGGCTTCGCAGACCTCCTGGCCTGGGGGGCGACACCGTTCCTGCGCGACTTCTGGTTCCGCTTCCAGCGACAGATGGGTGCCACGCGGGTCGCCATCAAGACCGAAGCGGCCCAGAACCTGGCCCGGGAACTCAGCGAAACGGAAGATTCCCTGCGCATGGAGCTCGAGCAGGTTCGCGCCCGGCTCGCGGCCACCGAGACCGAGCTGGCGCGCTTGAGAGAGGAATCCCAGGCAGCAGCGATGCTGGCCCTGGGCATCCGTCTTCAGGAGCGGCCCAATCCGGTCCTGGATCAGATGGTGGAGACCCTGGAGCGCCTGCAGGAACGTGCCGAGAACGACGGCTTTGGCCTGACCGGCGATCTGCTCTCGGCGCTGATCATCCTCGAAGAGGTCCTGGAAGGGCTGCGGAGCCTGGGTTTGCAGCACTTCCCCCAGGATCTCGCGCAGCCGCTGGTCCTGACCGAGAAGGATCTCTCGCGGTATCAGTACACCCGGGGAACCCCCTTCCGGGCCCCGGGAGAAAGCCGCCGGGTCCGCTGCCTCAAGCCCGGCTGGGAGGTGGCGGGGCGCGTGATCACTCCGGCCCGGGTCGAGGAAATCGAAGCCATTGCAGATGGCATCAAGGAGGAGCGATAGCCATGAAGCTGGCGGTCTTGCTGGATCTGGACAACCTCAAGCCCCGGCTGGAGAGCCTCGAGTCCCTCCTGGAGCGACACGGGCAGCCGGTCTACCGCAGGGCCTTCGCCAATTCCCCGGCCGTCATGGCCTCCTATGGCTCGGACTTCCGACGGTTCAAATACCGTTGCGAGATCGTGCCGGGACAACCGGCTCTTCCAGAAGAGGTCGACCAACTGATCTTCCGCACTGCGGAAGAAATCGCCAACAACCCGTCCCTGGGCGTCAAGGTCCTGGCCGTGGTCTCCAATGACAACGGCTACGCCGCCCTGTTCGAGCGATTGGGTCGCCGCGGCATCCGCACCATCGCCATCGGGACCAACGTCGGGCATCGTTTGCGCGAAGCAGCCCATGTGGTGGAAGAACTCGACGAATTGATGCGCCCGCTGTACCTGGGCATCGATCTGGGAACCACCAACACGGTCGTGGCCATCGCCTCGCGAACCCAGGAGACCGCGGCCTGGACCGCCGCCGTGCAGGAGCTCCCTCTGCCCGACGAGCAGGGCTGGCTTCAAGCCCGCCCCCTGATCCCCTCGGCGGTGCGCTTTGGCCCGGATCAGACCGTGGTCGGTGGCATGGCCCGGGCCCAGGCCGCAGCCTGGCGCGACAGCACCATCCTGGACTGGAAACACCAGATCGGGACGGCCAGGCTTGGCGAGCCCTTCACCTATGAGCTCCCTGTCCCCCAGAAGCCCCCCATCCCCGCCCACCCTTGGGCAGAACAGTATTCGAAGTCAGGACGCGTCCTCCCTGAAGAAGCGGCCGCTGCGCTCCTGCAGACCTGCCGCGACCAGTTGCTCGAGCAGGGCCGGCAGGTTCGCGGAATCGTGCTGACCCACCCCGCCTCCTACGAGGTGGATGCCGTCGAGGCGACCCGCCGGGCCGCCCTGCTGAGCGGATGGAGGGAGGACGAGGTCGTCCTGCTGCCCGAGCCCCACGCGGCCCTCTACGATTTCCTCCAGAGGGCCCAGGCTGGAGACATCGCGTTGGACCAGGATCTGTCCCGGCCCACGAACCTGGTGGTCTATGACCTGGGAGGAGGCACCCTGGACGTCTCCCTCCACGAAGTCTGCTGGAACTCGGATCGGCGGCGCTACGACATCCGCGACCTGGCGGTCGGTTCCCGGACGCGGGTGGGAGGAGATCTGGTCGACGACCTGTTCGCAAGCTACATGCTGGAGTATCACCCCGAAATCCGCCGTCTGCAGGAGGAAGACCGCGAACGCGCCCGCATCGAACTGCGCCTGTACGCCGAGAAATTCAAGAAGATGTGGGGTTCGCAGTACGCCGCGGCCCCGAATCGGGAGAACCTGAAGCTGCCCTTCCAGACCCAGTTGCTGGAGGGCCGACTTCCCGTGCGCGTGCTGATGGACGTGGAGACGATCCGCCGCATCCTGGAACCTGTCCTGTGCCCGGATTTGAGCCTGGCGGATGTCCAGCCCATGGACCCGAGCACGGCCTTCGACGACCCTCCCTTCACGGATCGGCTGAACACCTTCGTGGTGCCTGTCCTCGAACTGCTTCTCAAGGCGCGCCAGAACATGGGAAAGCTCCCACGCCTGGATGGCGTGCTGCTCAACGGAGGCATGACCCTCTTCCCCCTGGTGCGCGAGCGCCTGAAGACCCTCTTCGGCGCCGTCCCGCTTCTGACCCATGGCCACCCCGACCACGCCGTCGGTCGGGGTGCAGCCCTCTTCGCGGCAGGAGCCCAGGGGAAGCGGGCCATCCGGGTCAACCCGACGCATATCTCGTTGGAAGTCCAGGAAGAGGGGCGCCCCGTCCTGCGACGCCTGGTCGCCCAGGGACAAGCCTTCCCCCATTCCACCACCATCCAGGGGATGCGGCTGCCTGCCGCCGAGCGAGGGGAGTTGCTTTTCCGCATCTGGGTCGGCATGGGCAACCGACCGGGTCAAAACACCTCCCTGCAGAGATTCCGAAGGGTGGACCTGGCGAGACTTCAAGAAGCCGGGCTGGCCCCTGGAGGTGAGGTCAACCTCCAGGTCGACCTCAGCTTTGAGGAACGACTGGTCCTGATCCTGCAGGACCCGCGCTCGTCTGCGCGGTTCCAGTTGGAGGTCCGCGAGCGCGAGGACCCCTCGGGTCCTGAGCCGAGGCCTGCCCCCCTGCCTGGGGGGGCCATGCCGACGCCCGTTTCGACAACCAGCGGGCTTCTGCATCTGCTGCCGAACATCGGGCGATCCCGCGGACTCCGACCGGCGGAAGGGCCCCCGGTGGATCTCGGTTCGTTGCGCGCCGTGGCGGGTTCCCTGGCCAGGTCTCCCAACGACGGGCAGATCCAGACGCGCCTGCGCCAACTGGTCGTCGCCTCGGCCACCGCCTCCAACCGCCTGGACCTGGCGGAGAGTCTGCTGTCGTGGCTCTCTGGAAGCGGACACCGGGCCTCCGCCCAGCTCCACGTCGCCCTGTGCGTCCTGCCGGCCATCCTCGAGGCCGAGGTTGCAGACTCCACAGCCGAGAGTCTGTTCATGGCCTGGGTGAAGGGGCGCTACCACCTCGGCCTCCTGGAGACCCCCAACAAGGTTCGGACCCCCCTGGCCGAAATTCCCGGACGCCTCCTGTGGGAGGGATGGGAGGATCTGCTGATGGAGGGTTTCAACGAGCTGCCCAACCAGGGCCTGGCTCAGTCCTTCCTGAACGCGATGGGAAAGTGTTGCAGGCCGACCCCCAAGGTCCTCGAGTTCCTGCGCAGGCATTCCGAAGCCCACGTCCTGGCTGTCCGGGAAAAGGCCTGCTGGGCCCTGGCCCGCCTGAACAGCCCGGGCCAACCTCCGGAGTACCGGGTGACGCCTCAGCAGGGGCTGAGTCTGTGCACCCTGGCTTTGAACCGCCTGGAGGCGACCGAGGAGGACCCGCGAACCCTGCTCAGCCTGACGGCCTGCCTTTTCCAGGGCCTCTCCTGGACCCTGCGCGGAGCCACCCCCAGCCCTGAAGCGACCCGGCGCGTCCAGAAACTCGGGATGACCCGACTCCGTGCCTATCCACGGCTGGGCCAGTTCCAGCAGATCCGGAACGAGGTTGAGAAGAGGTTCGAACTGCTCCCCTCTCTTCTCGCTCCGACGCGCCTGACCGAGTCCGAACAGGAAGTGGTCAAGGGATACCTCCTGGAAGTGGCCCGTTGAAGCGCGAGGATGGCCAGCCTGGCCACGGCTTGACGGTCTCTCCGGACCGACTTGGGAGAGAACCGGCCGCTCAGCCCCCGTCGCTCCCGCGCTCCAGCCTCGCCTCCTCGCGCTCCTCGATCACCTCGATCAGGCGCTCGACGCGTGAGCGGTCCTCCAGCAGCTTGAGGAAGAGGTCGTAATCCGGAGCGGCCAGGAAGGCACGCACCATGGGATCCAAGAAGACCAGGGCCTGGTTGCCCAGGAAGGAGAGGGGCTTGCCCGTCTCCAGCACCAGCAGGGCCGGGCTGGCCAGGCGACGGCGCACCACCTCGCCCGCCACCCGCTGGATCAGGGCCTCCAGGCGCTGGGCCAGCTCGGGGTCCAGGGGCTCGGGGGTCATCGACCACATCCGGGACAGGTTCATAGCCGGGGAAGCCTCCCCTCCAGCAGCGGCAGGGCCTGGGCCTGCAGCTCGGCATCCATGGGCAGGAAGACCGAACTGCGCAGGATCCACCAGCGGCCCCCGGTTGCCGGGACCAGCAAGAGACCCCGGCGCTGCACCTGGAACCCGCGGAACCGGGCCCAAGGATGGCGTTCACGGATTCCTGCGCGGGCCACCTCCAGTTTCTCGTCCTCGAAGCGATACTCGGTGGGCGCCAGGAAGGGCAGAAGCTGGACCAACATCAGCCCGACCAGGGGCAGGACCACGTCCGGCCGGGGCAGGAAAGCCCAGGCCCCGCCCCCCACGAAGCCCACGCCCACGAGGACCAGCGCCGCCAGGAACGGACGGCGCGCCGCCGGGTGGGAGTGGAGGACCTGGCTCATCCCCGGAAGAACTCCAGGGTCTTGATCCACACGTCCTGCAGGTACATCACCCGCCCGATCAGAAGCGAGACCCGGGCCATGACGGTGTAGCCGAAGGCCGCCCCGAACGCGATCATCAGGACCTGGATGCCGATCCGGGCGGCGGTACCGAAGACGGGGCCCTTGTGCTCGACCGAGAAGTAGAAGTACATCAGCCCGGTCAGCACGCCCAGCACCAGGATCCAGTTCAGGAGGGTGGTGGCGACGTCGGGGTTCCCCCAGAGCGGCACCAGGGTAGCCTCCACCTGCTTGAGAACCTGCGCCTGCATCGTGTACACGATGTTGAAGCCTGCGAAGATGCCGACCATGAAGGCCAGGGGCCAGCGGCCCACCCAGGCGATCCGGGGGACCAGCCGGGCTACCAGCATCAGGCCCAGGATCGCGGCCAGCGCGTAGCGCCAGTCTCCCGCCTGCAGCTTGCCCCACAGGTTGGGGTAGAGGACCTGCCAGAAGCCGATGCACATCCAGTAACCGGCCGAGACCCCCACGAAGATGTGCTCGGCCAGCTTGTAGAAGACGTTGTCCTTGTAGAGGAAGCTGAAGACGCACAGCGTCAGGAAGCCGCCCACCCACAAGCCCACCACCTGGGAGAAGGACGAGGTCTCGGTCATCGGTTCCGCTCCTGACGGCGCCTGCGCTCGCGGCGATCGGCGAAGTACAGCAGGTTGGCCACGACGATGAAGCCGGCGATCACGAAGTGGACCACGGACTGGGCGTCCATGCCGCGGGTGGCGGTTCCGGGGTGCCCCACCATGACCTCGTACTCCGCGGCCCCGCGCAGTCCGCTCAGGAGCCCCTGGACCTGACCGGAATTCAGGAACGGGTAGGCCTCGGGGGCGGTCACCGCCGTCACGCCCGCCACCAGGGGGCGCCCGTACTGGGTGGCCACCACCCGCACGTGCTGCAGGAGACCAGGGTTGCCCATCGACCAGTCACAGACCAGATCGAAGCTCTTCCAGCCCCGGACCCGGCTCATCAGGGGGAGCTCGTCCACCCTGCGCCCCGCCAGATCGGTCGAGTAGATGTTGCGGAAATCGTCCGCGATGCCTCGCAGGACGACCTCTCCGCCGCTCTTGTAGCCCAGGTTCACGTAGTCGAGACCCTCGGCGCGGTCCATCTCGGCTCCCACCTGACGCAGGGCCTCGCGCGCGAAGAGGGCCCCCTCGGGCCACAAGGCGATGGCGACCACCTTGGCCTCCTTTCGGAACGCGTGGCGCAAGGCGGCCAGGGCCATGGGGTGACACTCCACCTTGGTGCCGGGCCCGTAATCAAAGGACATGCACACCAGGGCCCCGGGCGGCAGGGCCTCAACGGCAGCGTAGACGCCTCGGGTGGGCGCCGAGGGCTCGATGGGCAGGCGCAGGGGCCAGACCAGGGGAGCCACCACGGCCAGGGCCACGACCAGGAAGATCCAGCGCCGATCCAGGTCGGCCAGGCGACGCAGCATCACTCGGAGCCTCCCAGGTAGGAGCGCTCGATCCCCAACAGGATCTTCAGCGAGACCGAGATCAGGCCCACCGAGGCTCCCAGCATGATGGCCCTCTGCCCGGCGGCGTTGAAGCCGCCCATGATCCAGTCCTCGACGATCACCCCGATCTCGAAGCGCCCCAGGAAGGGCAGTTGATTCCAGAGGGCCTCGCCCAGGGGCACCCGGAAGAGCATCACCAGGAAGGCCGTGCCCAGCAGCAGCGTGGACTCGATGGAGCGGGCCTTGAAGGCCCGGAAGGAGGCCGAGGCGATGAAGAAGGCCAGCAGGCTGTAGGTGGCCGCCGAGAGCGGCGTGAAGACGTGGTTGAAGAGCCAGTCGAAGGCGGTGCCCTCGTCGATGGGCAGGTGCCCCGCGGGCCTCAGGAAGAGGCCCAGGACCAGGGTGGTCACCAGGGAGACGAGCAGGACCAGGTTGAAGCCCCAGCCCGGCGCCTGACGCTGGATCTTGTGGCCGTTGACCACCAGCAGGCTGGCCGCCCCCAGCACGTAGGCGAAGGTCAGGATGATGTTGTAGAAGTCGTTGAAGAGGTCCCCCAGCCAGGCCAGGGGCGTGGCGTAGAACTGGAGGATCATGACCAGCCCGGCCACCAGGGTGATCAAGAGCGGGATCTCGCGCTTCATGAGGTCTGCAAGAGCTCCTTGATCCAGGTCAGGCCCAGGCTGAGCAGCACCGCGCCAGCCAGGATCGAGGCCATGATGGCGGCCTTGGCGGCGTCCTGCCCCTTGAGGCTGCCCACCTGCATGGGATCTCTCGAAAGCCAGGCCGACGCGGCGTACAGCTCCTCCCCGATCAGCGTGTAGTCGCAGGCCGCGACGAAGAAGGGCAACTGCGAGGCCGAGGCCGAGCCGGCGATCTGGATCGCTCCGGTGGCGTTCCCGGTCTCGGCCAGGATCAGGGCCTCGGCGAAGAAGGTGCCCATCAGGAAGTTGGCGGCCGGGCGCTCACGCAGCATCATGCCGCTGACGCCGGCGGCAAAGCCGAACTGCTCGTCCGAGAGATAGCAGATGTCGTCGCGCTGGAAGGACTCCGGCCGCCCGGCCGCGGTGTAGGCCTCGGCCACCACCTCCTGGGCCATCGACATGACCACCGAGCGCGAGTTGGGCACCAGGATGGGCGTGTCATACTCGGCGGTGCGCCGGGCCACGTGCCCCAGGATGGACAGGGAGGCCAGGGTCTGGATGTCATCCACGTCGGCCAGTCCGGGCACGTACAGCACGGGCTTGCCCATCTCGGTGGCGCGCCCCACGGCCTCGTCCAGGGCGGCCAGTCCGGCGATGGGCCGGATGAAGAGGTCCTTCCGGCGGGCCCGGAACAAGAACCAGGCGATGCAGCCCGACAAGAGCAGCACCCCGACCAGGTTGTTCCACTTGACCCAGTTCAGCACCGGCACCAGGTCTCGGCGTGCACGCAGGGCCCCGGTCCCGGGATCCAGCAGGCAGGCCACATCCCGGCTGGTCAGGAGGAAGAGGCCTGAGGGCAGCACCTCCAGGCCGGCGGCCAGGCCCGAGAGGACCGGAGAGCGCCAGCGCTCGGCCCCGCTGGTCGGGTCCAGGGCCACCAGGCGGCTGGTCGGCTGCCCGGACCAGGGGCTGCGATCGGATGCGTTGACGTAGAGGGCGCCCTCCGTCCAGGTCCAGCCGGGCTCCAGTCGGCCGGTGAAGGCCCAGCGCTCGCGGCCCGTGCTGGGATCGAAAGCGTGCAGCACCAGGGGTTCCTCGGGGTGCCGGAAGTCCTGCCGGCGGCTCTGCCCGGGCTTGTGTTCGGGGAGGCGCCGAGTCGCGTACAGCAGCACGTCGCCGGCCAGTTCAGCGGGAGCCGCCAGGGCCGGATTCTCCAACAGCGCGTCCCGCGGGTGTCCCGCCAGCGGGACGGCGCTGGTTTCCCGCAGGGCATACAGGCGATGGCCCTCGACGGGACGGAAGACGGGGCGGTCCTCGCGCAGATCCCGGATCACCCGCCCGCGCGGATCCAGGTCCACCTCGCGGGAGGCCTCCTTCTGAAGGATCAGCAGGTCGACGGGGGTCTGCAGGACCTGGGCCGGGGCCCCTGCCAGGAAGACCGGCGTCCCCAGGGGGAGTCCATCCTCGAAGCGGAGGACGAGCCAGCGAGTCCTCATGCGGGGATCTTCCGCGGAAGCCTGGGGATCAGGTTCAAGGCTGAAGAGGTGAAGCCGACCCGCCTGGAGGACGGGCGCCACCGCCGGCGTCCCGGCAATCCGGGACTCCCATGTGAGCTGGCCGGAGGTCGGCTCCAGCCGGGCCAGTCGGATCTCCCCGAGGGCCGCGATCTCCAGAAGCAGGGACTCACCCAGCGGCCGGGGCTCCCGAGCCAGAGGCCCCTCCAATGGGAGGGTCCAGGCCGGCAGGGCGGAGTGACGGCTCCAAGCCACCAGACGGCGTCCCTTGGGGCCGGCCTGCTCGGCCAAGGCCAACCGACCAAGGATCCAGGGTCCGCCGGCGGGGGCCTCTCCCAAAGCGACGGCCCAACGCAGGGTTCCATCCTGACCGGAGAGCAGCGCCAGCCGCTCGGGTCCAGGAGGAGCACTCGGAGGATCCTCGGAGGCTCGCAGGTACTTCGAGGTCGTGCGCGTGGGGGGGAAGGGCTTCAGGCGAAGCAGCAGGTCCCCCTCCCAGTCCTCGCCCGAGACCAGGTCCATACCCAACGGCTCGCGCCACACCGCCGTCCCGTCGGCCAGATCCCGACAGACCAGGTTCAGGCCCTCTCGGCCGCGCTCGGCCAGCACGACGCCCGGGCCCAGGACCTCGGGTCCCCAGGCCAGGTCCAGGCCCTCGAGGTGCCAGAGTGACCGTCCTGTCGCGGGATCGAACGCCTCCAGACGGTCCAGACCCACCGCCAGCCAGACCTCGTCGTTGCCGGGCACCAGCGACATCTCGCCCGCCCCGCGCAGGGGCCGATCCCACACCACCCCACAGTCCCGGGGGTCCAAGGCCGACAGCCAGTCCTCCGAGCCGACCAGACGCAGGCCACCGGCCTCCCAGGTCTCGACCCCGGCCCGGGCCGGCGCGCAGAGCGCAGCGCACCAGCCCAGCATCCACAGGAGGGCGAGCAGCAGTCTTCCGACAGGGAAGGTCACGGCGAGAGGCCTGGCTGGAGGCCGGCGGGGACGGGTCATGGGATGGCGCTGGCGTTTCGCGGGGCCGTGGGCGAGTCCTGCGCAGGGGCTTTCCGGTGCTCGCGCCACCGCAGCCCGGACCGCTGCACACGGGGCTCGCCCCACCCGGCCTCGCTGAAGTCCAGGGAACCCGGGGAGAGGGACCCGGCCTTCGCTGTGGCATACTACCAGCAGGCATGAGCACGAAGATCTGGGAGGTGGCATGAAGACAATCCTGCTGCGCGACATGGATTCCAACCCGGCTCTCCTCAAGGAGGTCGTCGAAGTCCTGGAGAAGGGCGGCCTGGTCTGCCATCCGGCCCCGACCGGCTACAAACTGGTGGCCGACCTGGGCTCGCCAGAGGCCATCACCGCGATGCTGCAAGCCAAGCGCCGCATCGGCCACGCTCCGGCGCTGGTCTTCCTGCCCGACGCGCGCTGGGCCGAGAAGGTGGCCGAGACGGTCAGCCCGGAGGCCCGCAAGCTGATGCGCGCCTTCTGGCCGGGACCGGTCACACTGCTGTTCGCCGCCAGCCACGAGCTGCACCCCAAGGTCCGCAAGCCGCTGACCAAGGCCAAGGGATGGCTGGGGGTGCGCGTCCCCGAAGACCCCGTCTGCCTGACCGTGGTCCGCTCGTTCCGTCGGCCTCTGCTGGTGTCGTCGGCCAACCTGGCGGCCAAGCACGGCGCCCACTCGCTGGCCCAGGTCAAGAAGAACTTCGGCCGCTCGCTGGATCTGCTGATCGAGGCCGGGGACATCACCCCTGCCGAGAAGTCGACCCTGGTGGACGTCACCAGTTCCCCGGCCCAGGTGATCCGAGCGGGAGCCGTCCCCGAAGAGAAGATCCTGGCCATCCTGGGCGGGTGAGGCCATTCTCCGGGGGATGCCCGGATCGGGCGGCGGCTGGCTCGTGCCTGGTCCGGTCTCCCGCCCCACCGGGCCGGCCCTGCGGGACGGCATCGACGTGACGGCCAGGGGGGGGGAACCCCTCGACCCGGGGGCGAAGCGCCAGGGTTTGAAGGGAGATTGCCCCGTGTCTGATTCCCCCGCTGGTCCCGAGCGCAAAGGCCCCGACTACCTCCTGATCGGCATCCTGGCCGGCATCCTCCTGGGAGCCCTCTTCGGCGGGGCCTTCCCACAGACCGCCGTCCACGTCAAGTTCATGGGGGACCTGTTCATCCATGCCCTGATGCTGATGGTGGTCCCGTTGGTCGTGGCCTCGATGGTGGTGGGCATCTCCAACCTGGGCGACATCCGCACACTGGGAGCCATCGGCGCCCGGACCATCGGGATCTTCCTCTTCAGCACCGCCTTGGCGGTCCTCCTCGGCCTGGCGCTGGTCTACCTCATCCAACCTGGGCAGGGCCTGTCCAGCGGTGAGGGACTCCCCCAGGCCGCCTACCGCATCGAGGGAGACCGACTCTTCCTTGAAGGCGGAGCCCGCTTCAGCCGAACCGACTACGACCAGCGCTACCTGCTGACCCTGGCCGACCAGCCCGTGTGCGCCAGGCTGAAAGGGCGCGACGGCAGCAGCGCCAGCTCGGTCCAGGTCGAGTACTGGCGGCAGTGGCGCTGGCTGAAGCCCTGGCAGGCGTCCGCCGTCCTGGGGGTGAGCGAGGACGAGCTCTGGGACCAGGTCCAGGCCGGCCACGTGGAGATCCGCGAGCTGGCCGGTCGAACCGAAATCCGCGTCCTGGTCAGCCAGGACGAGGAGGGGCAGAAGGTGGTTCCCTCCGCCCAGGGCACCGGGGTGAACCTCGAGCTCCCCGTGGCCCAGAGGCTGGAAGGCAAGCAGCGCACGATCCTGGACGTCCTGGTCGAGGTCCTGGTGGGCCTGGTCCCGACCAACCTCTTCAAGGCCATGGCCGAGGCCGAGGTCCTGCCGCTGATCCTCTTCTCGCTGGTGCTGGGCGGGGTGCTCAGCACGATGGGCGAGTCTGGACGCCCCGTCCTGGCGGTCTTCCAGGGGCTGAATGACGCCATCATGCACATGGTGCACCTGCTGATGTATACCGCCCCCCTGGGCGTCTTCGGCCTGATCGCCGCCCGCCTGGGCGAAGCCGGCGGGTGGATGGGCTTCCTGCCCGAGCTGACCCGCCTGGCCGCCTATACCGTCACGGTGCTGGCCGGCCTGGGAATCCACAGCCTGGTGACGCTGCCCGTGCTGCTGATCCTCCTGACCCGTCGCTCGCCCCTGCCGTTCCTGACCGGGATGATGCCGGCCTTGACCACGGCCTTCTCGACCGCCTCCTCCTCGGCCACCCTTCCGCTCACGATGGAGTGCCTGAAGGGGAAGCTCGGGGTCTCCGCCCGCACGACCAGCTTCGTGGCCCCCTTGGGAGCCACCGTCAACATGAACGGGACGGCACTCTTCCAGGCCGTGGCCGCCGTCTTCATCGCCCAGATGCACGAGATCCCGCTCGAGCCGGTGAGCCTCTTCCTGATCTTCCTGACGGCCACCCTGGCCGCCGTGGGAGCTGCCGGGATCCCCGAAGCCGGCCTGGTGACCCTGGTCATCGTGCTCAAGGCCGCGGGCCTGCCCATCACCGGCATCACGATGATCCTGGTGATCGACTGGTTCCTGGATCGCTGCCGCACGGCCGTGAACATCTGGGGTGACGCCGTGGCCGCTGCCGTCGTCGACCGCTTCGAGAAGGCGGCGGGGCCACCCGAAGACCCTGCGGAGGCGAAGGCCGAAACGGCGGGCTGAACCGGTTCCCGAAGGAGCGAAACGCCGCCGGAGGCCGACACCGAACCCGCAGGCTGAGTCGATCCCCGGGGCTCTGCAACGCAGCGTCCCTACTGTCGATGCAGCGTCCACGAGCCCACGGGCTCGGCCCACTTGTTGGCGGCGAACCAGGTTCCCGAGGCGGACTGACCGCTGACGCGCCCCTTCAAGGTGCCGCCGAAGGTCACCTTGCCTTTGGTGAACGCACCCGACAGGGCCAGGTTCAGGTTGCCTGCCTTGTCGATGGTTCCCTGGCAGGTCCCCGTGACCGGGTCCTTGCCGTATTTTCCACGGACCTGTCCGGAGACATGGGTGCCGTTGATGGTCAGGCTCATCGAGCCCGTGGCCTGGCCCGAGAAACTCCCCGACCAGGTCCCGTCATAGCTCGGAGCGGCTGCCTCTGCCAGGCGGGCCACCTCCTTCTTGAAGGCTTCAGGCCCCTCGGTGTAGCGCAGTTCGATCAGCTTCTCCATGACCTCGGCCGTCGGGGTGATCCCCAGCTTCTTGAGGCTCTGGCGCAATCCGTCCAGGGACTTGGACACCTGCTTCATCCGGGACTCCAGGTCCTTGCTGGACAGAATCCTCAGCAGGGCCACGTCGTCCAGGTTTCCGTACAGATGGGGGCTCGCGCGGCGGATCCGGGCCAGCTCGCCGGGCTTCTGATACTTGGCCAGGGCCTTGAGGTAGTCCTTGAGCATCTGATCCTTCAGGGCTCCCACCAAAGGCAACCCCCGGGACTTCATGCTCTTCTCCAGGGCCTTGCGCTGCAAGGCCAGCAGGCGGGCCTCCGCTTCGTTGGCGGGAGGCCGACCCAGCAGACGACGATACTCCTCCGCGGCATCCTTGGCTTCGGAGGCCGTCACCATCAGATCGACCACGGTCCCCATGGGGCCGACCACCGAGGTCTGCACGCTGACGGCCACCTGACCCCCTTCGGCGGTCACGGCGCCGACGTTCTGCTTGCGCTCCTCGTTGAAGCCCTCCAAGGCCTCGACGGCGCGCTTCTCGGTCCGCGCGTCGAAGATCCCCTCGGCCTGCTTCCAGCGGGCCTGGACCGCCGCCTTGCGGTCCAGCGCATTCTTGCCCCAGAGGATGGCCCCCGCGCCGGTGACCAGGATCCCGCCGATCAACAGGCCCAGGGCAATGGCCCCACCCCAGGGCCGGCGCCTGAAGAACAGGTTCATCGGTGTCATGGCGCTGCCTCCGTCACCAGGGTCTGGGCCCCCCACAACCGGTCATCCCGAAAGTTGAGGATCAGGCGGTTGCGGTAGTTCAGCACGGTGATCCGGCCGAACACCGGGGAGTCCTTCCGAATCACCAGGTCGGGCTCACCCAGGGTCTGGACAGCCTGTTCCTCGGTCCAGGAGGGATCGAAGGCCAGCGGACTCAGACCCGTCGGGGCGGCCGGCCGGAGCTCCTGGGCCGGGGCCTCGCTCTGCAGCCGTCCGTTCAGGAACCCGAAGGCCCGAGGCTGCCAGGATCCCGCCAGCAGGGCGTCTCCACCCTGCGCGCGGTACCAGGTCCAGACCTCGGCCCGGGTTCCGCTGTCCGGGTCCAGGGCGACCAGGAACTGATCGGGCATTCCCAGGGCCCCGACCAGGGTCTTCTGGTCTGCGGACAGGGACACCCGACGCTCCAGGACCGGCAAGGGCGTGGTGCCCATCTCGCCTTCCAGCGCCACTCCTCCCATCTCCAGGGCCGAGGCTCCTCCTGCCCCTCCGAGAGGCAGCGTGGGGCTCGACCCTTCGAAGGTCGGGTCCAGGTGGGCCCGGAGGGCCAGATAGCCCGGCAGCAGAATCGCCGAGGCCAGGGTGACCCCCAGAAACAGGACGGGCCAGAGCCAGGAGGTCCGCCGGAAGGCAGCCGTCAGGCTGGTCCCCACGGCCAGCAGGGCCAGCAGGACGACCCCCGGGACCAGACTTCGGGTGCTTCCCAGGACGAGGTGTTCCACCAGGGGAGCGACTGGCAGGACCAGGACCAGAGGGAGCAGGCAGCCGGCCTGCAGCCAGCAGGAGAGGCCTCGGGGAGACGCTGAGGCCGCAGGCGCCGTGGAAGGGAACGAAGGTCCGGTGGGCCGGGTCCCGCCGGGCTGAGCTGAAGCCAAGTCCAGGCCACACTGCCGACAGAAGCGGCCTTGGGCGACCCGGGGGGCGGCGCAGCGAGGACAGGATGTCGATGAGGTCGAGGCGGTCATTCCTGGGGCGCCCCACTTGGAGTGTGCATGGCGTCATCCTCCCTGCGAAAATCGGGTCAGGCCGGGTTCAGCGCATCGTCTCGCCGCCGTCCAGGACCAGCATCTGGCCGGTCAGGAAGTCCCCCCCGGCAGCCAGATAGCTGACGGCCTCGGCCACGTCCTCGCTGCGGCACAGGCGTTTGAGCGGGATGTCGCGGGTCAGCACCTGGCGCAATTCCGGCCCGCCCTCATCCACCCAGGGTTCATCCATCAGCCCGGTGGCAATCGTATTGACCCGGACGTGGGGGGCCAGCTCGCGGGCCAGCGATCGGGTCAGGGAATGCACGGCCGCGCAACTGGCGGCGTATTGGGTGTGCATGCCCGTCAGGGCCGAGGTGCTGGTGACGTGGATGATCTTGCCGTATTCCTGGGCCTGCATCACCCGGGCCGCGGCGCGGCTGCAGTAGAAGGTGCCCTTCAGACCCGTCTTGAGGACCTCGTCCCACATCTCGTCGGTGATCTCCGGCAAGGCCGCGTCGTTCCATGCGAAGATGTTGTTGACCAGCACGTCCAGGCGGCCCATGATCTCCAGGCCTGCCCCCATGGCCCCCACCACGGCCTGCTCGTCGGCGACATCAAAGGGCAGTGCCAGGATCCGGGCCAGGGTGTCCACCGACTGCAGCTCGAAGATCTCGTCTTCAGGGCCGTTGATCAACAGGGCGAATCCGGCCTGGGCCAGGGCAAAGCAGATGGCCGGTCCGGCGGTTCCCCGCCAGTCCGTCACCATCGCGACGGGATGGGCGTTGCTCAAGGTTCTCCCTCGATTTCCTCCAGGAGTCGGGCGGCTTGAGGGTCCAGATCCCGCAAGAGTCGGACCACCCCCGCCAGGGAATCTTCGCAGGGCAAGGCCTGGTGGCCTTCCCCGGGCCAGAGCCGGCACGCCCCGGATTCCGGGTCGCCGGTACCATCCGTCGGCCGAGGTGCGGGATGGAACAGACCGCCTGCCTCCAGACCCGCCTCCGACCACAAGCGCGCAGCCCGAGCGGACTGCCCACGGCGGACCAATGCCCGTGCGGCCAGGGCCTGCAGACACTGCAGCCGCCCGGCAGCCCGGGGCCGGCCTCCCAGCGCCCGAACCAGTCGTGCGCCCCGCTCCAGCGCTGCCGGAGCCCCCTCCAACAGCACCAGCCCGCCGGCCAGATCGATCCGGTCCTCGGACAGGTCGGGAAGATCCTCCAGCACGTGCATGGCCAGGGGCTGGCCCGGAGAGGGGACGCTCAGGGGGCCCTCCGGGCCCAGGTGCCCCACCAGGACCCCCTCGCCCAGCGCCGGGGCCACCCTGCGGAGAAGCCCGTCGTCGGCCTCCTCCATCAGCACCAGACGCGAATCCGCCACCGGCTCGCACGGGTCGGGGAAGGCCGGACACCCCAGGACCAGGGTGGCCTCCAAGGCGCGTCGGTGCGGCCGCCCCCAGATCCCGACCACCGGCCAGTCGGCTCGCACGGCCAGACGGCCCAGCGCCAGGATCCGGGGCCCCACCCCCAGCAAGGTCATGGGTTCTGGACTCAAGCTCCCTCCCAACCGGAGTTTCTCGAGGGAGCAGGGGGCTCCCAGGATCTCGCCCCCCTTCGGGAGAAGGGGTCTTCCTCCCCCACGCCATCTCGGGCAAGGAGGAGCGGGCCACGACCAGGCGCGAATGCGGCGCCACCCAATCGCGATGAGGAGATCTGATAGGGCGATGGGCCTTCGCAGGATGAAAGTCGACAAGCTGGGAATCGACCTCTTGACCCACGATCCGGTGGTCATCCTCAAAGACGTGGACGGGAAGCACCAGCTCCCGATCCTGATCGGACCCTTTGAGGCCACGGCCATCGCTCTGGCCCTGGAGAAACAGGTCGTACCGCGCCCGCTCTCTCACGACCTGATGAAGTCGATCATCGAGTCCCTGGATGCCCAGGTCGAGAAGATCGTCATCGACGACATCAAGGAGAACACGTTCTTTGCCAAGGTCATCCTGCGAGCCGGTGGGGACCCGGTGGAGATCGATGCCCGCCCTTCCGACAGCATCGCGCTGGCCCTGCGCACGAACTCCCCCATCTTCGTGTCCGAGCAGATCATCCTGGCCGAGGCCCTCGAGGACAAGTCCGCCGAAGACCAGGATGTCACGGCGTTCAAGAGCTACATCGAGAACCTCAAACCCAGCGACTTCCGCAAGGACACCTGAGTCGCCCGGCGTGAATTCCGCCTTTACTCCCAGGGAATCTGCGTGATAATGGAGTTGCAGGGAATTCCAGAAAATCGAGGCATCATGCTCCTGGGCCCGTCACCCTGAAAGCATGAATCCCGCAGGAGGCCTTGCACAGACAGGCTGCATCTGACCGTCTCGGGTCCTCCGACAAACCCGGAGCGGTTGCCAAGGGGCGTTGAAATGGCTTTCTACGGCATCGGCAACCTGTTCGGCAATCTCGTCCGCCCGGAGACTCGCGAGAAGGAACAGGCCCGCGAAGCCGAGGAGAAGAAGGCCGAGCAGGAAAAGGCTGCGAAGAGTGAGGACGCCGCCAAGGGCCAGCAGGCTCGGGAAGCCGAGACGGCTTCCCAGGCCGAGGCCCAGAGGCAGCGTCTGCTTCAGTTGCAGGAGAAGGTCGCCCGGCGCCTGGAGGACTTCGTCCGGGCCTCGGGCCGCGAAAAGTCGCAGAGCGCCGACAGCGACACCGAGTCCCTGCTTCGGCAGATGGAGAACGAGCAGGATTCGTTCACCCCCGAAAACCTCCAACGCCTGCGCCAGCTCAGCCAGAGCACCAAGGGGGTCCTGCAGGCCAGCCGCGAGGGCCAGTCCGAGTCCCAGGCCAGACAGGATACGGGGCGCCCCGAGGCGGGGCGGCCGCAACCCGGGACCTCGCAGGACCAGGAACTGCTCATGCGCCGGGCTGCCCAGGAACTGAAGAATCAACTGCAGCACACCGAGGCGCAGACCACCGGTCGGGCCCAGCAAGAGGCCCGCGAAACCGGCCGCGACACGGCCACCGACACGCGCTCGCAGAAGGCCCAGGAGGCGCGTTCGCAGTCGACGGCACCCGAGTCCGGGGCGGCTCGCGCCGAGAAGCCGGTGCCAACGCCTGCCCAGCCCGAACAGGCCAAGGCCCAGGCCCCCAAGCCCGAAGCCGCCAGGCCCGAACAGGCCAAGGCCCAGGCCCCCAAGCCCGAGGCCGCCCAGCCCGAACAGGCCAAGGCCCAGGCCCCCAAGCCCGAAGCCGCAAAGCCCGAACAGGCCAAGGCCCAGGCCCCCAAGCCCGAGGCCGCAAAGCCCGAACAGGCCCAGGCCCCCAAGCCCGAGGCCGCCAGGCCCGAGCAGGCCCAGGCCCCCAAGCCCGAGGCCGCCAGGCCCGAGCAGGCCAAGGCCCAGACACCCAAGCCCGAGGCCGCCAGGCCCGAGCAGGCCCAGGCCC